>CEUJ01181387.1_pt1 | contig 27907 bp, 31 predicted proteins | sample 361531 | NCBI WGS metagenome assembly CEUJ01 (sample SAMEA2622842, study PRJEB7988) | marine metagenome | biome: marine biome (ENVO:00000447); feature: marine epipelagic mixed layer (ENVO:xxxxxxxxx); material: "saline water (ENVO:00002010), including plankton (ENVO:xxxxxxxx)" | depth 140 m | reverse complement strand
TTAATTGACGAAGGCAAGATAACTGAAGATGAAGTTGAAATAAAACTTGAAGCAATCATTTCTGGAGAGAAGATAGGAAAGAAGCGAGGAAGTTTTGCTAGACAACCTTAAATAGTCCCCCACTAAATGAGGGTAAATAGATTTTGGGATATTGTACTTTTATGATTTTCCAAGCAACAACATTTCTATTTACCCTCAAAACAAAAGTAGATAAAATTAAAGCTTATGGCTAATAAAATACTTATATGTGACGATGATCAAATAATAACTGATTCTCTATCAGAATATCTTTCTGCTATGGATTATGAAATTTTAGCAGTAAATGATGGAAATGAAGCTGTCGAAAATTTTTTATCCTATAATCCAGATTTAGTTCTTCTAGATATCATGATGCCTCGTTTAAATGGATTAGATGTAATTAAAATCATCAGAGAAAAATCACAGATACCTATTATATTTCTTACCGCAAAAGTTACACTTGATGACAAAATACTAGGTTTTGAACTAGGTGCAGATGATTATATGACAAAACCTTTCAGTATGAGAGAACTTTTACTTAGAATACAAGCAGTATTGAAACGAAATAAAGATAAGGAAAAAGAATTAGATAATTTTGCTAAGGGGAATGTAAGCCTTTCTTCTTCTAAAAGAGAATTCAAAATAAATAATAATTTAATTGATTTAACTAAAACAGAATTTGATTTTCTTGAATGCTTCGTTAGAAATTATGAAAATGTATTGAGTAGAGATCAACTACTTGAATACACTAAATATGATTACCTTGAATCTGATGACAGGGTAGTAGATGTACACATTAAAAATCTCAGAAAGAAGTTAGATAATTTTGAGTCTGATTTGAAAATATTAACAGTAAGAGGACTTGGTTACAGGGCTTTGTATGAAGAAAATTTTTAGATTAAATTTACAAGCACAGATAATTTTTTCGTTTTTTGTAATAATTTCACTTAGTTTTGTTGCGAGCTTTATTGCGACAGAGACTATTTGGAAAAGAAGCATAGATGAAAGAAATCTAGAATACAGATCTAAAATAACTAATATTGTTTCTAATTCTTTAGGAACTTATTATCAGTCCTGGGGATCTTTTGATCAAGGTTTTGAAAATGTTCTCTTAAAAGAAATGACAAATCTTGGTTTAGCTCCTGAAGATACTATAGGAGTAGTAGATCAAAATTATGAATGGATTATAGCAAGTCCAAATGCCATCAATTTAGAAACAGATTATGTTAAAAAAATGATTGATGATGATAAATACATTATATCTCCTATCAATATTGATTTTTCGGAAGATTTTTTAGATCAATTGTATGGTAGTCAAATTAGAAGAATAAGAGAAAGTTACAGGTTAGGTTTAGTTTCTAGAGAAGTTGCTGAACAAATGATCATAGATCTTCAAAATAACCAAAATAATTCAAACTTTAAAGTTTCAGAGGCAGATGGAACCTATAATACTAAAACCGTAGGCTACCTTGTTTTTATAAACAAGAATATTAACCTTGAAAACGCTTACTCTAACTTAATAATTATGTCATTTATGGGAATATTTCTTATAAGTATTATTGTTGCTTACTTTATCTCTCTTCAGATAGCCTCACCAGTTAAAAATTTGAGATTTGCAACTGAAAAAATTTCCAGAGGAGTATTTCAGCGAATTGAAGATGATTATTCTAGTGCTGAATTATCAAACTTAACAGAATCATTTAATACTATGGTTGATAAAATGACTGAAATCCAAACTCAAAGAGAACAATTGTTTTCTGATATTTCACACGAACTCAGAAATCCATTAACTGTTTTGAGAGTTAATATAGAAGGTATTATGGAGAACAAGATTCAGGTAAATCAAAAGAAACTACTTCAAATAAATGATCAAATTATTTTATTATCAAAACTCATTGACGACTTAAGTCTTATTGCAACTGCAGAATCGGGGCAGTTAAAACTGAATTTAGAACCTATTAATTTGAGTTTGTTATTGAAGGAGACATCTGATATTTTTATAGATTCTGCAAAAGAACTTGGAATCAATTTTAACCAGAAATTTGACAATACTGATGAAATTGATGCTGATCCATTCAGAGTGAAGCAGATTTTTTCAAATATTTTTTCTAACACCCTAAAATATCTAAGTAAAGGAGATACCTTGACCATTTCAATGGAACAAGAAAATAATATGACAAAGATAATTTTTACAGATGATGGGCCTGGAATTCCGAAAGAAAAACTGGGAAGGATCTTTGAAAGATTTTATAAGGTAGATCAGAATAGAAATAGAAGTATTTCTGGATCAGGGTTAGGATTAGCAATAACAAAGCAACTTTGTGTAGCTCATAATTGGGATATTGATGTTAAAAGCGAGCTTTCTAAAGGTTCAGAATTCATCATATCTATTCCTAATACATAGAACTTTAATAACTTTACTGGATTGATTTATCCAGTAAAGTATTTATATTCTTAATTTAATGTCCTATGATAAATACTTAATTTTAGATCTTGAAACAACAGGTTTAGATCCAATTAATGACAAAATAATTAAACTTACTACTACATCTTTCAATGATGAATCTTTTTCCAGTTCTGAAACCAAAAGTAGATATTTTAATCCTAATATTTCTATTTCAGAAGAATCAGAACAAATTCATGGGATAACTAATACGTTTTTGAATGAACACAAACAATTTAAGAATTATGCTAAGGCTATTTCTCAATATTTAGAAAACTCTTGTATTATTGGCTACGGAATCTATGATTTTCATCTTCCAATATTACTTAATGAATTCCTAAGGTCCAAAGTTGAATTTGATATTAGGAAAATTAAAGTTATAGACATGAAAAAAATATATGAAAAGTTAAGACCTAGAACTCTTACAAATGCTTTGAAGGATTTTTGTTCTATTGAGATTGAAAATTTTGATAGAAAATCTGATGAAAAGTCAGAAGCATTATTGGAGTTATTTATAACTCAAAATGATGAAATGTCCAAAAAAAATATTACACTTGATAAGTTCTTAAGTTCTCAGAATATTTTAGATAATGATGGATTTTTTTCTCTAAATGAAAAAGATGAAATTATTTTTTCTAAAGGAAAACATAAGGATCTAAGTTTACAAAATGTAAGAAATCAGTTCCCTGATTATTTAGATTGGTTAATGGATAATGAAAATATTTCTCCAATGGTAAAAATGATTATTAGTTATGACCAAAAATAAAATAGTTTTTTATGATCATAATTGTACAATTTGTACTTGTTTTTCAGTTTGGATGAGCAAAAGAACAAATTATTGGAAGTTTCACCCTAATGATATTCAAACAGTTAAATCTTTTGGTTTTGAGATTGATCAAAACACACTAAAAAAGAACATAGTATGCTATGACAAAAAAATATTTTTCGGAGGAATTGCAATTCTTAATATTTTTGCTAAAAGTGGCGGATTATTAGGCATTTTTAGTAAATTTTTATTATTTTTAAAATTTTTATACCCCATATATTTTTTGAGTTATTATTTGTTCTCAAAAAATAGATCTAAATTTGGATTTTTAGTGAAGTATTTTAATTGTTGATATCTCTAATTTCTGAATTTCTTAAGTATATAAAAGAATTAATTATTATGAGTAAAGCTGCAGCCAGCATAACTGAAATACTTGATGATAGGAGTTCTGCAATCAAGCCTAAAAAAAGTGCTCCTGCTGACATAAGACTGAATGTAATTGTATGAATTCCCATTACTCTGCCTCTTAGATTATCGGGTACCTTCATTTGTAATAAAGACATTGAACCTACCATAAAAACAGAGTTTGAAAGTCCTGTGAAGATTATGAGAAAAGAAGAAATTATCAAGTTATAAGAAATCCATGGGTTTTGGTATATATTATCTTCAAATATAAACATATTTGATAAGCCGAAAAGAAAAAGAAAAAAAACGCTTACTACATTAGATGCTAAAACAAGCTTCCCCAAATTAATTTTTTCTTTTAATCTTGAAGTCACTAATGTTCCTGTTAGAGCTCCAATCCCACCTGCAGATGCCATTAATCCCAGCATTTGTGCTGAAAGGTCTCCATTAATTGTATTTTTAAAAACATTTGAAAATGAAGGTAATAATTGTAGATAAGACATTCCTAAGGCACTTGTAATATAAGTAGACAAAATTAGAACTCTAAATAATTTATTTTTGGCGATAAAGTTTATTCCTTCCAAAGTATCTTTAATTACAGAAGATTTATTATTAGATTTTTTTTCACTTATATTTGGTTTTATTATTATCATTACTAAACCCATTATTAAGAATCCAGCTGAGCTAATAAAAAAAACAGAATGTGTGCCTAGATAAGCAATTAAGAAACCTCCTGATGCTGGTGCAAGAATTCTAAGTCCTTGCCATAACATTGCATTAAGTGCTACGGCACTCATCATTTGAGATTTGTCATCAATAAATTGAGGGAAAATAGATGATCTTACAGGCCAATCGAAACCACTTATTAATCCCATCAAAGTTGAAAAAATTATAACAATCAGAACTGTTTCATAATTTACTGAATCTATAATTGCTAAAAAAAGTAATGATAAACTCATCGAAAAAGAAGTGATTATCATAAGTATACGTTTATCTATTCTGTCTGCGACTACTCCACCCAGAAAATTAATTACTATAGTCCCAATACCAAATACTGCCGCAGCTAATCCTAGTAATAATTCTGAGCCGCTAAGATCGAAAACTAACTTTCCTGCAGTCAAACTTAATAATTGAGTAGCACCAACAGAAGCTATTGATGCTGACCAAAATAATCTATATTTTTTTGCTTTTAGAGCTGCAAAAGTTCCTAGGTTTTTTTCTTCTATTTTATTTTCCAATTACCACCAAGAATTTCTATTATTTCTGGTATCAATTTTTGAGAACCAAAAATAATATTTTTTTTACCATTTATACTTGGTTGTTCAGCAAATCCAGCACCTGACTCTTTAGACAAAGATTCTAATGCTATTGTTTCCCAGGGATTTAAGTCTACTTCTATATATAAATCAATTGATCCGTTGAAAGCTAAGCTATAACCAAAGCAATCAGAAAAACCTCTTGAATCCCAGGCTATTTTATCTATCTCATTAAGCTGATTTATTAAGTTTTCCTTTATAAATCTTTGAGGGGAACCATATGAAATCATAGCTTTAGATAAATCATCACAATTTGATGCTTTTATTAGAGAATTATTTTTGTAACATCCTTTTCCTGACACTGAGAAAAATCTTTGATTAAACTTAGGAAGTTCAATAAATCCCATTATTGGATTTTCTTTTTGAGTCAAACCGATAATGGTTCCAAATAATGGAATCCCTTTTGAAAATGAAGTTGTGCCATCAATAGGATCTACAAACCAACAAAACTCTTTGTTATTTTCTCTTCCCAAGATTTCTTCTGTAACTATATCAGCATCAGTTTTGGATAAGATATTGTATATTTCTTTTTCTACTTTTAAGTCGTATTCTGTTAGCAAACTGCCATCATCTTTGAGACTACTTTCAGAAATATCAATATCTTTAGTTATTTCTTTTGCAATGTCTAATGCTTCAATTGCTGATTTTAGAAATATATCAAGTTGGTTATCTAATTTAAGATTTTTTGTCATAAGGATTTTTTTTAATACAAATAAATGTTATCAAAAATTAGAATAATGGAGCGGAAGACGAGATTCGAACTCGCGACCTTCTCCTTGGCAAGGAGATGCTCTACCACTGAGCCACTTCCGCACGATTTTCAGTATAAATTATATGCTATCAAAAATTATACTAACTAGTATCAGATCACTTTGTTATTTTTTTGATTTTGAAAGAAAATAATAGAAAACTTATATCTGGGAAACATTAGTAAGATATTTAAACAATTAAAGAATTAATCAAAAAAGGAGTTTTTTACTCTAGGAATAATAATATATATTTATTTTTATCTTATAATTGCCTTTATGAAAAGAATAAAATTTATGGATACCTCTTTCCGTGATGGTTTTCAATCATGTTATGGAGCAAGAGTTAAAACAGAAGATTTCACACCAATCTTAAAAGCAGCTGTAGAAGCTGGAAATGATAACTTTGAAATTGGTGGAGGAGCTAGGTTTCAAAGTTTATATTTCTACTGCCAAGAAGATGCATTTGATATGATGGATAAATCTAGAGAAGTAGTAGGTAAAGATATAAATCTCCAAACTTTAGCTAGAGGAGTTAATGTTGTTGGTTTAGAATCTCAATCAAGGGATATTGTTGATCTACATGCAAAATTATTTAAGAAGCATGGCATAACTACTATCAGAAACTTTGATGCATTAATGGATATTAGGAATCTTGCTTTTTCAGGTGAGTGTATAACTAATGCAGGATTGAACCATCAAATTGTGATAGCCCTTATGGGTTTACCGCCAAGCTTGAATGAAAAATATTACCATTCTGCAGATTTTTATACTGATAAAATCAAAGAAATACTTAAAGCAGATATACCTTTTGACAGTTTAGCCTTCAAAGATGCATCAGGAACAACGCCTCCTTCAATAGTTTTTGAATCTATAAAAAATGCTAGAAAGTTATTGCCAGAGAATACAGTTATTCAATTTCATACTCATGACACAGCAGGTATGGCAGTCTCATGTAATATGGCAGCAATTGAAGCAGGCGCTGACATAATAGATTTAGCGATGTCTCCAGTAAGTGGAGGAACTTCTCAGGCAGATATATTAACAATGTGGCAAGCCTTGAGAGGCACCGACTATACATTAGATATTGATGAAGAGAAAATCCTTGAAGTAGAAAAAATGTTTATTGATCAAATGGAAAAATATTACTTACCCCCAGAGGCTATAACTGTAAATCCTGTTATTCCGTTTTCACCTATGCCAGGCGGAGCATTAACAGCTAACACTCAAATGATGAGAGATAATGGATCTCTTGATCTTTTTGGTAAAGTAATTGAGAATATGCGTGAAGTGGTTGAAATGGGTGGTTTTGGGACTTCAGTTACACCTGTTTCTCAGTTTTATTTTCAACAAGCTTTTACAAATACCGTTCAAGAAAAATGGTCAAAAATTTCTAATAGCTATGGAAAGATGATTCTAGGCTATTTTGGAAAAACTCCAACAGATCCTAACCCTGAAATAATGAAAATTGCCTCTGAGCAACTATCATTAAAACCGACTCAAGAGGATGTCCATGACTTGAATGATGATAATTCTAAACTTGGGATTGAATACAATAAAAAGCTACTTGAAGAAAAAGGTCTTGAAACAAGTGATGAAAATATTTTTATTTCGGCTACTTGTGGTGAAAAAGGTATAGCTTTTCTTGAGGGAAATTCTGAATTAGGAGTTAGGTATAAGGAAGATAATTCTGATAAACCTACATCAAAGTCTGAACCTAAATCACCAAATGGAGAAGTTACAAAGGTAACAGTTAATGGGAAAGATTATGAAGTTGTAATACACACAGATTCATAAAAATGGAAACCATTTTTTCAAAGATAATAAATAAAGAAATTCCCAGTGAAATACAATATGAAGATGATATTTGCATAGCAATTAACGATATCAATCCTAAAGCAAAAGTTCATATTTTAGTTATACCAAAAAAACCAATAATTAATATAAATACTGCCGAGGAAATTGATAAAGATATATTATCTCATCTCCTAATGGTTTGTAAGAAACTTGCATCAAAAAAAGGAATATCTGAAGAAGGATATCAAATACTAACTAATGTAGGTGAAGGAGGAGGACAGACCGTTATGCATCTTCACTTCCATTTACTTAGTGGTAAACCTATTGCATTATAATATTTTTTTTTATAATACTAAATATTATAGTTTTATAAGGAGAATGAAATGGCTTTATCTGAAGGTTCAAAGGTTCCAGATTTTAATTTAATTGATCAAAATGGTGAGAATGTTAATCTTAGCACATTGGCAGGTAAACCAGCCGTTTTATATTTTTATCCAAAGGATGAAACTCCTGGTTGTACAGTAGAAGCTTGTGAGTTTAGAGATATTTATGGTGAGTTTAATAAACTTGATTGTAATATTTATGGAATAAGTCCTGATGATGAATCGTCACACCAAAAATTTATTGATAATCATTCATTGCCATTTACATTATTATGTGACCCAGATAAAAAAATGATTCAGGATTTTGGAGCTTGGGGTGAGAAAAATATGTATGGTAAAAAATCAATGGGAATTATAAGGTCTACTTTCTTGATTGATAAAGATGGCATTTTGCTTAAGAAATGGACTAATGTCAAAGCCAAAGGTCATGCTGAAAAGGTAAAAGAAGTTTTGGAAAATTCTTAGTTGTTTTTGTAAATTTGAACCCTATGTCTACAGGAATCTGTAATAAAAATCATTTCATCATTTGTTTCTATTCCTGTAGGTTTCCAAAATCTCTTTTCTTCTTCAAATAATTTAGCATTTTCCCTCCAGCTGGATTGCTCTGGGTTTACATCTAAAAACTCTTGGCACCATTTGGATAAAGTGGCGTCACCAATTAATTTCTCTACGAAATTTTTATTTTTATCATAAACAATTACGCTATCATCTCCCCAATTAGATATAAAAATAGTTCCATTTCTGTCAACATGCACGGATGATGGTTTGTTGAGATAGTTGTCATTATATTTAGATATACTTTCTAAAAAGTTTCCATTTTTATCAAAAATTTGTATTCTATTATTTCTCCAATCTGCAACATAAATATTTTCAGATTGATCTAAATCAATCCCCCAAGGATAATTAAATTCTCCTTCTCTATCTCCAAATGAACCAAAACAAGAAATAAACTTACCTTGATTATCAAATTTTTGTATTCTTGAGTTTAGATGATCAACAATTAAGATATTGTTATCTTTATCAAAAATTATTCCAGAAGGTCTATTAATTTCTCCTTGATCAGTACCATAAGTTCCCCAGCTTCTTATGAAATCTCCATCTATATTGAATACAGAAATTCTGTTCAGATGCTCATCACAGAGATAAATTAGATTATTGTTATCAAAAGCTATGGAAGTAGGTAAAATTGATTTGCCATCTTCTTCTCCCCAGTTAGCAAATTCAAATTTATGATCTGAGTCTATAGAAACTGCACTTATTCTATTATTTTTATTACTAGCGTTAGATCTACTTAGGACAAAAAGAAGATCATTTTTGAATTTTACATCTATTGGATTCATAAATCCTCGACCCTCAAAAGATGCTATACCGATAGTGTGGCTATAACTTAATTTAGTAGTGACCATTATTTCATCAGTGATTGTTTAGAAAATTTTTCATTAAGAATTTTTTCAGAATCAACATCTAAAATATCTTCTAAAATTGTAGAATAAAGACTTCTAAAGTCAGTATTGTAGTGAATATCTCCTTCAAGTTGAGCAGATGGTTCTAGATTTGGATATTCTCCATACAAACCGCCTTTTACAGAATTCCCTAATAAAAACGCAACTCCTCCTGAACCATGATCTGTTCCTGTTCCATTATCAGCAATTCTTCTCCCAAACTCTGAAAAAATCCAAATAACAGTTTCATCGTCTAAGTTTTGTTTTTTTAGATCTTTTTGGAAACAATCTATTGCTACAGATAATTGACTCCATAATAAAGAATGATTTTTTAGCTCATCTGTATGCGTATCAAAACTTCCATGTTGCGCATAAAAGATTCTTGTTCCAAGTCCAGCACTTGCAACTTGTGCTATTCCTTTTAGTGACTGAGCTATTGGATTATCCTCAGGATATTCTATATCAGAAGAATAAGATTTTGGAGCTTCACTTAATAAATCTGCACCATCAAGGGCGCCTCTACCAGTTTCAAATAATCTTAATGAAGGAATTCCATCAGGATTCATGGGTTGGTAAATTCTATCGACTGTATCTAATAAAATTTCTCTATTTTTTGATCCAGAAACTCCTGTGAAAAGTCCATAAGATTCTAAAGCTCCTACTGAAGCAACAGATACGCCTGGACAAGCTAAAGCTCTTGGTAGACCTTTGCCAAAACTTACTGCAGTGACAGGATTTTTGCTTTCTGGGTCTAAGTTTTTTACAGTTTTTCCAAGCCAACCAATAGAACTACTTTCGAAAGGTTCAGCTGTATGCCAGATATCCATTGATCGAAAATGGGATCTATTTGGTTCCGGATACCCAATTCCCATCATTACAGCCAGATTTTTTTCATCAAAACTTTTCTTAAAAACATCCATATTTGAATTAAAAGCAACCTTATTATCAACTGGTATTATTGAATCATCTTTCAATCCCATATTTGGTCTGTAATCATAATATAAACCACTTTCGTAGGGTACGATTGTATTCAGGTAATCATTTCCTCCACTGAGTTGAATTACTACCAAATTCTTATTTTTCATATGAATTTCTCCAAACTAACAGTACTGAAAATCAGGAGTTGAAACAATTAATTTTAGTGTATCTATTATTTTTTCTTCCAGATTTTCATATTTATTTTTTTCTAGATGTTCTTTTATTATATTTTTTGTATTTTCGGTTATTTCTAAATACCCCATAATTTCAAGTAAATTATTCAAGAAATCAGTATTCGATGAGTGGCTACTTTTTTTAGCAATTTCAATAATTCTTTGTACACCTTTAGATGAAAGATTTGATATTTCGTTACTTGCAAAATTTATTCTTTCAATAAGTGAGCCACTATCAATCCATTCTTCTCCTTCATGCCAGCCTTCAACGCTTGGGGGATTAAGTAAAAATTGTCCCATTAGTAACGTATTAACTGCAAGTTCGGCTGAATCTAGGTCTGGAATTTCATATTTATCAGCAATTCTCACTATACCAAAAACTAGATCAGATGGACTTTTTACTTTCTTAAATCTCATAGACTCAGATTTGAAATGTTCTGACTTGAACAAATACTCTAAAACTTTTTTGATTTCTCCTTCATTTTCTAAATAAATATTAGAAAGTTTTTTTATTTCATCATCGTTTATTTCTTCAGAAGCAAAATACAAATAAAGCCTTTTACAAATAAAATTAGCTGTTGCTGGATGAGTTGCGACCATTTTTACTATATCTTCACCATTAAAATTTCCTTTTTTGCCAAGAAATGATTTTTCGGATTCGTCATGATCGTTTTTATCAAAGTTAAATTCCATAGGGAAAGGTCCCAAAAAGAATGGAGGAGGGGTAGGCTTTGAAGCCCATCCAGTAAATGCTCTCGCTGCAGATTTTACATCATCTTCTGTATATGCACCTTCTCCATTTTCATCAATTCCCATAGAGAAAAGCTCTAATAATTCTCTCCCGTAATTTTCGTTTGGAGCATCCTTATGGCTGTTTTGGTTATCCAACCAGTACATCATTCCGGGATCCTGAGAAATTTTTAACAGCAGTGTCTCAAATTTACCTAAGCCATATTTTCTAAATAGGTCAATTTCAGTCAGCATTGCTAAACCATGGTCAAGTTTTATTCCTCCTACTGCTAGCAGCCCATGCCAAAATAGAGAAATTTTTTCTTCTAGTTGTTTTTCTGACTTGGCTAGTCTCCAAGTCCATTGCGGATCAGCATGCCTTGCTGTTCGAGCTTCAACAGATGCTATAAAGTATCTATCTAATAAATCTTGATCGTCAAGTGGTCCAAAATCGGGATTCAATAATAAGTCTACGACTTCATTATATTCTAACTTAGAAAGTTCTTGAATCTGATCATAATTTGAACCAAAACCTGCTCTTCTCATTAGATGAGCGATTTGTATTTTTTTATCTACAGAAGTAACCATGCTAATAATATAATCTTTGGGAGATTATTAATCAATAGTGGTGCCTAGGGACAGATTCGAACTGTCGACACCTGCGTTTTCAGCGCAGTGCTCTACCCCTGAGCTACCCAGGCACAATTTAACTATTAGTCTTTAATTTTTACAGAAAAATTTATTAATGAATGACTAAAAAAGGTACAAAATAAAGCATTTATTAATTATTATTACTAATTATGTCAGTTATTTGTATTTCATCATCAAAAAATAAAGTTGGTAAGACAACTATACTTTCAGGAATAGCTCACGAATCAATAAAAAGAGGTTTAAGAACTTTTGTGGGTTCATACGAGAATGGAAAAATTATTACCAATGAAAAATTTTATAATATTTATGACCCTGAACATAAAAAAGTCGATATTGAAAAATCAGAGTTGACTCTGGTTGAGTTAAATGATCTTTCTAATGATGAGACACTTAATTTCATTAATAAAAATGATGCAAGAATTATTTTAATTGAAGATTCATATCAAGATATTGGACCTGAAATTGATTTTTATGGAGAAAGACTTGTTGGCTTCATAATTAATGGTGTGTGGAAATATAAAAAAAATAATATCTCTTCAATTAAAGAAATAAATGATTCTAAAATTCTAGCTGTTCTTGAACAATCAAGGTCACTTATGGGTAATAATGCTAAGAAAATTATTGATTATCTAGATCCAATAAAAATTATTGGAGATAAAGAGTCTGATAATTTTATAGAGAATTTCTTAATTGGAGGGTTTGTACTTGATTGGGGCCCTGAATATTTTTCTACAAAAAACAATGTTGCATTAATTGCAAGAGGTGATAGGCCTGATGTTCAGCTTTCTGCAATACAGTCTGGTACTGTCAATTTGATAATTGCAACTTCTTCTAAAACTCCTGTTGAGTATGTATTGAATGAAGCCAAAAAATTTGACATACCTGTTTTAGTGGTGAATGATTCAACAATGGATATTGTAGACAAACTCTCAGATTTTATAGAAGATTTTGATTTTGACAGTATGGAAAAAGTAAATTACGCCAACAATGTTCTTGTTGATAATATAAATTTTGATTTATTATTTGAAATATTTTCTATGCCTATCACAAAGTAAATAGTATGGCTGATCTAAACCATAATATACTTGATGGATTGTCAGAAAAACAAAAAGAGGCAGTAACTCATCCCTTAAAACCTCTGCTTATAATTGCAGGTCCAGGTTCTGGAAAAACTAGAGTCATGTCTCATAGAATCCCATGGATAATCAATAATTATGATGTAAATCCATATGAAATTTTAGCAGTAACATTCACTAATAAAGCAGCTAAGGAATTGATGAATAGAACAAAATCTTTTTTGCCAAATTCATCTAATGCTGTGGTTAAAACATTTCATGGTTTTGCATCTTATTTTCTTAGAATTGAAGGTCATTATGCAGGATTAGATAGAGGTTTTTCTATCTATGATGATTCTGATCAGTTAAGAATAATAAAAAATATTTTTGAAGAATTAGATATTAACATTAAAAAAAATAATCCTAGAGTAATAATTTCTGAAATTTCTAAAGCAAAAAATCTTGCTACAACTTCAGTTATGTACAAACAAAAGTCAAATTCTTATTTTGAAGAAATAGTATCAAGAGTTTATATCAGATACGATGAAATACTAGAGAATTCTAATGCCTGCGATTTCGACGATCTGCTCCTTAAGACTAACAATATTCTGAAAGAAAATTTGGATGTTCGTAAAAAATGGTCAAGAAGATACAAGCATGTTATTATTGACGAGTTTCAGGATACTAATCCTTTGCAATTCGAAATTTCTAATCTAATTACAAATGAGCAAAATTCAATTTCTGTAGTTGGAGATCCTGATCAATCTATTTATTCTTGGAGACATGCAGTTCCAACAAATATTTTGGAATTCAGAAAGATTTATAAGGATTGTTTAGTGGTTAATTTAGACGAAAGTTATAGATCTACTAAACCAATATTAGAAGCTGCAGATTCAATAATAGCAAATAATACAAATAGATTTAAAAGAAAATTATGGACTAAAAATAAAGAAGGCAGTTTAGTTAAGTATAATTCCTATTTTGATGAAGAAGAAGAAGCAGTTTCGGTTGGAAAAAGTATTACAAAATTAACAAAATCCAAAGATTCATTAAATGAAATTGCAGTTATGTATAGGGTAAATGCTCAGAGCAGGGCATTTGAGGTAGCACTAAATTCTCTAGGATTAAAATATAGATTGGTAGGAGGTGTAAGATTTTATGATCGTAAAGAGATCAAAGATATTTTAGCTTATTGTAAACTTCTAGTGAATCCAAATGATGATTCAGCATTTGAAAGAATTATTAATTGTCCACCAAGAGGGATTGGACTAAGAACGATAAATAAAATTTCTATTGAGAAAAATATAAATAATGTGAGTTATTTAAGTTATTTAAGGAATGCATCTAAAGATGATTTGAACTCTCTTCTATCAAAAAGAATATGTGATTCTATAAATGAGTTTCTAGGAATTTATGAAAAATTATTAGTTCAAATCTCAATTCAAGAACCTCATGAGATAATAAACTCAATAATTTCAATAACTAATTATGATGACTATCTAAGAAATGATGAAGATGGAGTTGAAAGACTTGAGAATATAAATGAATTGAAATATTCTGCTGAAGAATTTTCAGTAGTTAATGATGCTGACAATACGGAATCATTAATTGATTTTATAGAAAACTCATCTTTGAATTCAAATGTTGATTCAATCGACGAGAATGATGAAGCTATAACTTTAATAACTCTTCATCAAGCCAAAGGACTAGAGTATAAGAATGTTTTCATTGTTGGAATGGAAGAAGGTTTACTACCACATTCTAGATCAATGGATTCAGAAGATGAATTAGAAGAAGAACGAAGACTTTGCTATGTTGGGATTACAAGAGCAAAAGAAAATTTATATTTATCATCATCCAGTAGAAGAAGATTTCAAGGAATTTATGATAATGCAATAAAATCAAGATTTTTAGATGAAATACCAGATAAAGTTCTTGAAAAAACAAGCAAAATTAAAAATATAGATCATTCTTGGAAAAGAAACTTTGAGAAGAAAAACATTAATTCAAAGGATGAAATTGATGATGATTTTGAAGTTGATTTTTCTATAGGAGATAAGGTCATTCACACACACTTTGGTGTAGGTAGGCTTACATCTTATAGAATACTTGCTAACGATATTGAACTAGCAATAAAATTTAATTCACCATTTGGTATGAAGAAAATATTAAAGAATAAAGCTCCTATAACAATTTCAACTCCTGAAGAAAGTATGGATTTGGAGGATTATTATGGAATATAGATTTATAAGGATAATTAAAACTTTTATTTATATATCAATTTTTATAAGTTTTATTTCAGGAATAATTCTTTTATTTTTGAAGTTTGATGATGACAAAACTTTGATTGAATTACATTCATCAAAAGTGATTTTTCCTTTATTTGTTCCTTTCTTAATTGGTACAGTATGTTTGTACTCCAGCAGAAGAAAAAATGTTTCTAAATTTTATATCCCTGTGACTTTGTTTATAGGTTCGTTGCTTTTATTTTATTTTGAGTTGGCAATGTTTAATCTTGTAGGAAATTATGCTTTTTTTTATCTCATTAGTGCAACTTTTCTATTGTCTTCATCAGTCACTTCTTTTATATTTGAATTCAAATATAAAAAGCACAAATAATGTCATCTAAAGAAATTATTACTGATGAAATGAGATCATTTATTGGTCTTGAAAGCGATCCTGTAACATATGTTGTAGAGAAACATAGTATAGAACACTTTGCTCGGGCTATAGGAGAAAGTAATCCAATATATTTTGATGAACAGTTTGCCAAAGATAATGTCGGCGGAATAATTGCTCCTCCAACATTTATAAGATTGTTTAGACCCAAAAGATTAGAAAAACAGTTCCCTGATTCTTTCTCAAATCTTGTTGATGGTGGATCATCATATACATTTCATGAAAAAATTTTTGTGGGAGATCAAATTACCGTGGTGTCAAAATTAAAAGATTTATTTATTAAGTCTGGTAGCTTTGGAGATATGATGTTTAAGATTTCACTAACAACTTATACAAATCAAAAAAATATACTCGTTGCAGAACAAGAAATCACAACCATTCTTTATGGAAAAGGAGAAAAAACGTTTTTGAGTTAAGATATGAAATCAATAGATCAAATTTATTATGAGGATATAAATATTGGGCAGATAATTGGTCCAAAAAAAATATTAGTAGATAGAAAACAACTTGTAATGTATGCAGGTGCTTCACAAGATTTTAATGAGTTTCATTACGACGATGAAGTCGCTAAGAAAGCTGGTCACAAAGGAATAATCATACATGGTGCATTAAAAAGTGCTTGGCTTGCACAATTACTAATTGAATTTATTGGTATTGAAGGGAATTTGAAAAAATTTAATGTATCATATAGAGGAGTTGATTTCCCATATGAAGAATTGAAATATTATGGGGAAATTATAAAAATTTATGCTAATGAATCTTCTGGTTTTGCTGAAGTAGAATTAGCATTGGAAAATGCTGAAGGTAAGAAAACAACTCCTGCCTCAGCTTTAATTGAGTTACCAAAAAAAAATAAATGAGGTTATGTTATGTCAGAAATTTTAAAAGATAAAGTAGCTATAGTAACTGGCTCAGGTCAGGGTATTGGGCGTGCTGTTGCTGAAGATTTAGCAGCACATGGAGCAAAAATTTTAGTTGTTGATCCAGGATTATCTCTAGATGGTAATCTTGAAAATGCTTCATTAGCAGATGGGGTTGTTGAAGGAATTATAAAAGCAGGTGGGCAGGCAAAAGCAAATAAGATGTCTGTAGCTTCTTTTGAGGCTGGCGAAGAAATAGTTAAAGATGCAATTGATACCTTTGGAAGATTAGACATTGTAGTAACTGTGGCTGGGATCTTAAGAGACCGTATGATTTTCAATATGACAGAAGATGAATGGCATGATGTTATTGATGTTCACCTAACAGGGACGTTTTCAATTGTTAGGCATGCAGCTCCTATTTTTAGAGCTCAAAAATCTGGAAGAATTATAACTTTTTCATCAACGTCTGGTCTTTGGGGTAATCCTGGGCAAGCTAATTACGGTGCAGCAAAATCTGGTATAGCAGGTTTTACCAAAGTTGTTGGAAAAGATCTTGGAAAATATGGAGTTACAGCAAATAGTATTGCTCCAAGCGCAGATACTCGAATGACAGCTTCAGTTCCTGAGGAATTTAAGACTGTACGTGATAACCCATATAAACAATCTAGAGATGCAAGGGATATAGCCCCATTTGTCACTTACCTAGCTAGTGATTATTCAGCTCAAATTAATTCTCAAATATTTCATGTACATGGAGGAACCATTGATCACTTGATGGAACTTAGAAGAAAAGTCACCCTATTTAATCCTCTTTCTAAAGGTAGGTTCAAGCAGGAAGATTTTGATTTGGAAGGAAGAGGATTGCTGTTTGGTTTTGGAGAAAAAAATAATGAGTCTCAAAAGCCTCTTGATGGAAAAGTAGCTATAGTAACTGGATCGGGTAGAGGTATAGGTAGAGGCATAGCTTTAGAATTAGCAAAATTAGGAGCAAAAATTGTTGTAAATGACGTTGGAGCCAGTTTAGACGGTAGTGGAAAAGATACTGGACCTGCTCAGAGTGTTGTTGAGGAAATATCAGAATTAGGTGGCAATGCAGTAGCATCAACCAGCTCAGTTGCATCAGTTGCTGGAGGTCAAGAAATTGTTGACAAAGCAATTGAAGAGTTTGGAAGGTTAGATATAGTAATTACTCCTGCTGGAATTTTACGTGACAGAATGATATTTAATATGACAAAAGAAGAGTGGCAAGACGTTATTGATGTACATCTTACTGGTACTTTTTCTGTTGTAGCTCCAGCTTCTAAAATATTTAGAGAACAAAAATTTGGAAGAATAATAACATTCTCCAGTGTTTCAGGACTAATTGGATATAGCGGACAATCAAATTATGGTGCAGCAAAAGATGGAATTGCAGGATTCACAAGAGTTGTTGCAAAAGAATTAGGTAAATATGGAGTTACTGCGAATGCTATTTCACCAGGGGCAAATACCAGAATGACTCAGTCAGTACCAGATTCTACAAGAGCTATGAGAGCAGGAGTGTTTAAGCCTGCAGAGGAAGATCATTTTATCTATGATCCTGAAGATGTAGCTCCAGTTGTTGCATGGTTATGTACTGATGCAGCTTCCCATATCAATGGAGAGATAGTTCATGCTGTAGGAAATAGAATTAGTCTATTTAATGGTTATGAAACAAGAAGGTCTGTAAGAAAGGCTGGCAGATGGACTGTTGAGGAGTTGGCTAATGTAGTACCAGAAACATTTGGCCCAGAACTAATTAATCCTTCTCCTCCTCAGGAATAATTTTAATATCAACTTCACTAAATTTTTTTAACCAGTCTTCTTTATTAGTTGTCATTTTGAAGAACTCGTATCTTCCTTTTTTTACTTCTTTTGGAGAAGAAAATCCTGATTTAGAAAAAGCTTTTTGTGCTCTGATATTTGTTTGCAAAGTGTGTAAAAAAACATTCTCGATTTCAGTTTCAGTGTATATATAGTAAAGTAGGTTTATTGTGGCATCGGTTCCATATCCTCCGTTCCAAAAAGACTTATCTCCAATCATAATTCCGAATTCACAGGATTTTTCCCATCTATTTACGTCATAATACATACAATTACCAATATGTTTTTTTTCATGATTTTCTATAGAAAATTTTTCTGACCATTGAGATGATTTAGAAAGTTCATTTACAGATATTCTTTCAAATTGTTCGTATGATAAATTGATAGGAACTGTAGCATCTAAATCAGATAATTCAGTATCAGTACGCCATTGAAAATCATTTTCTATATCTTTTCTTTTTTTGGGTCTGATAATTGTTTTATTTCCCAATATAGAAATCTTACTATCTGGTTTACTTCTTATATTTGGCGTGAAAAGCCTTTTCCAAGATTGAGAATTCATCTTTATATGTTAGTTTTTCTTTTGCATTTTGTATAGACATCCAAACGACTTCATCAAATTCTTCATCATGATTTTCTATTGATCCACCATTTTGGGTCATCAAAAAAAAATATACAGTTTTTTTATAAATCGTTTTTTTCAAATATCTAGATTGGTTATCTAATCCAACAAACTCATAATTTATTTGTCCAAGATCTTTTATGATTTTAGGATAAATACCTGTTTCTTCTGAGACTTCTCTAATAGCTGTCTCTTGTATAGATTCATTTTTTTCTGGAGTACCTTTTGGTAAGCAAAATAAATTTTCTTTTTTTCTATAACAAATTAAGACTTTATTATTCTCTATAATTACCCCACCAGCAGACCAAACTACTTTTTCATCCATATAAATCCTTGAAAAATTTAAATCTTTATATAAATATAATATTGAAATTTATACTTAGTATCCAATTGATATTATTTCAATTTTAAAATATGATCAAATTGGTTGAAAATTTTTTTATTATTTATTCAATAAACAGATATAAAAAAGAGATTTACTACTATTATGACTCAAAAAATAAAATCTAAGGATTTTGTAATAAGATTTGCAGGTGAAGGCGGTCAAGGACTAGTCACATCTGCTGATGCTATGGCAAGAGCGGCTACAGGTGCTGGCTTCTATTGTCAGACATTTTCAACTTTCCCATCTCAAATTATGGGAGGTCCAGCATCTTCACAAGTTAGAATTTCTACAACTCCAGTACTTTCTAATGGAGATGCGGTTGATGTCCTTGTTGTATTAAACCAATACGCATTTGATAATCATATTCAAGATCTAAGTGAAAATGGAGTATGTATATATAATGCACAGGATTGTGATCCTTCAGGAGAAGGTAATTATTTTGGAATAAATGCTGACGAATTAGCTAAAGAATCAGGAAATACAAGAGCTGCTAATATGGTAATTCTTGGAGCAGTAGCTACTCTAATTGATTTCAAGATAGAAAGTATAGAAAATTTCGTTAGAGAAAGGTTTTCCAGAGGTAGAGATAATGATGAAGAGATAATCTCATCTAATATTTTAGCAATTGGTCTTGGTGTAGATGTTGCTAAAAAAAGTGGATTTAGTGTAGGTTCTCTTGATGATCCTATTCCTCCAGATTATGAACAGATTATGATAACAGGAAATGCAGCATTATCTTTGGGGTCAGCTTCTGCAGGACTGGATAGTTACTACGGCTACCCAATATCACCTGCTACAACAATTTTGATCTGGATGGAACAGAATTTGATTAATAAAGGTAAATTCGTATTTCAAGTTGCTTCTGAAATTGAAGCTATTAATAATATCGTAGGTGCAGGATTTTCAGGCAAAAAGGCGATGACCGCAACTGCTGGTCCTGGTATTGCGCTAATGTCGGAAGGATTAGGTTTAGCCTGGATGGCTGAAATACCATGTGTAGTAGTAGACATTCAAAGAGGAGGCCCAGCAACAGGTCTTCCTACTAAGTCTGAACAATCTGATCTTTTTGCATGTATGTTTCCTGCTCATGGAGATGTAAGATTGCCTGTTTTGGCTCCTGGATCGGTTGAAGAATGTTTTTATGTTGGTGAACTTTCAGTAAATTGGGCTGAAAGATACCAAGGGCCTGTAATGGTAATGGGAGAATTCAGTCTAGCTGAGAGGTCTGAAAATATTAGAAAGCCTGATTTATCTAAAGTGATTGATGAAAGACGGAATTCAAACACTGGTTCTAATGGTTATAAAAGATATCAATCTTGGGAGGGTGAACTTTCTCCAATGCCAATACCTGGTGGAGAAGTAGCATATGTTGCTAATGGTTCTGAGCATGACGAAATAGGTGATACCACTCATCTTCCAAAACATCATATAAGATTAACAGAAAGAAGATTTGCTAAATTAGGTATTCTAAATGATGCCCCTTACGAAATAGAGAATCCTGATTCTGATATAGCTATAATGCCATGGGGTTCAAGTAAAGGTGTCGCTAGAGAAGCATATGACAAACTGACTGATAAAGGAGAAAAATTTAGTTGGGTTTACTCTGTAGCATTAAATCCTTTGCCAGAAGAAATTATTGAACAACTCAAAAGTAAAAAGTTAGTTATAGTCCCCGAGTTAAATTATCAAGGACAATGGTCATCTATTCTAAGAATGGAAGGTATCAATGCAGTTTCAGTAACTCAATATACGGGTCTTCCTTTCAAACCAACAGAGTTGTCTGAAAAGATTTTAGAAAAAATTAAAGAAGCAGGAGTTTGATTTGAGCGATAGAAATCCAGAGTATGATTTTAAGTGGTGCCCAGGATGCGGTGATTTTGGAGTAAAAAGAGCACTTGAGCAAGCCATAGGAACTTATACTGAAGAGTTTGAAATTCCGAGAACATCTAATGTAATAGTTGCTGGAATTGGTTGTTCGGGAAATATGGTCCATATGATGGATGGGGAACAACCCTTTGGAATACATGGAATTCATGGAAGAACTTTACCAATTGCATTTGGAGTCGCAACTTCGAGGCCTGATTTAAATACAATTGTAGTAGCTGGTGACGGAGATTTTCTCTCTATAGGAGCTGAACATATCCCATCTGCGGCTTCAAGAAACCCAAATATGACATGCATAATTATGGATAATGGTGTTTATGGATTAACAAAAGGACAAAGTTCACCTACATCATCAACAGGACAAATAACAACCTCAACTCCTTTCGGAAAGATGGAGTCTCAAATGAAGCCATTAGAGCTATACTTGTCATATGGAGTAAGTTATATAGCTTCTCATTATTCAAGTAAACCAAAAGTACTTGCTGAATTTATAGTAGAGGGAATGAAGCATCCTGGTATGTCAATAATACATGTACAGTCACCTTGTACAACATACAATAATACATATGACATCCTAAGAGGAGATAAGAAAAATAACATACCTGGGACTGCATTTATTGTAGATGAGGATCACGACCCAAGCGACTATAATGCTGCTGTTGATCTAATAAATAAAGGAGGGGTTCCATTAGGTCTTATATACAAAAAAGCTCCACCTACTATTAATGATTTGCAAGATAAAATAATAGCAAATAAATCTAAAGAAGTTGCTGATATATTAAACAGCTATTCTATTTAGGTATAGTCTTCTTCAGTCATATATTTTGATGGGCACCTTACAGATAGATTAGATGCAACAAAAGTTCCTTCAGAATTAATTTGTCCAATCATAATTAGTTCCGAATATTCATTAAAGAAAACACTCCCTATCTCCCCTGAGTACTCAACGTTTAAGTTATTATCATTTAAAGCATTTTCATCTGTAACTACAAAGTTAGCAGATAATCCATCTGGAGATCTTACATAGGTGTTCTGTACCAATACAGCTTTTAGTCCTATTTTTGATTGACTATTTAATGTTTTGGAACTAACTAATTCCTCAACTGAATAATATTTATAAGTAGCTTCTGAAAAAGCTTGAAATCCAAAAAATAGTAAAGATATAACAACAACAACAATTATAGATATAAATGTGATTTTTTTATTTCGTAATTCAACTACTCTTTGGTTAGAATTTTCTGGCATTAATTTTTGGATGAAATTATTTTTATCTTATTGTTAATTATAAAGATATATCCAAAAAATAGTAATGCAAGAAAAATAAAACTTCCTGCTAGATACCCTAGATTATTTTTAATATTTGAAGATTCGTAACTAACTAAAGAATTTATTGATTCTCCTGAATATTTTACTGAAATTGGCTCAAGGCTATGTTGTGCTTCTTCAAGCAAAAAAACTACATATTCTTGATCATTATTTATTGTTCCAACCCATCTTTCGCCTGCTTGAGTCTCTATTCCAATCTCTGATTCTGTAGTTATATTTAATTTGAAGTCGTTTCCAAAATTATCAACTACATGTATAACAATTTTTTCATTCTCTGAATTAATATTCTTTATGAAACCATTAACTAATTCTTCATTACTTTGAGCATTGATTCCACTAAACGAACTAAACGATATGAAAGACGATAGAACAAAAATTAGTATAAAAAAATATTTCTTCATGACAGTTTTTCCTTTGTGAGATTTTCTAATTTAATTATTTTGTATCGGATATTTGTAAGCAAAACAAATAGTAATGTAAAAGCAATTACTGAAACTAATAATGTTATACCATAATCTGCTCCGAAAGATGATTCACTTTCTGCAAGAGGTCCAATAACTGTGACAGGATGAGCCTCTTGCCATAAGTTTGCTGCAAAATAAATAATTGGGCTGTCTATCGCTCCGATGACTGCAATAACAGCAGCTATTTTTTTCATTTGAAAACTATTTTTATATAAAGATCTAAATAAAATATAAGCTATGTAAATTAGTATTAAAATTAGAGTAGTTGTTAACTTTGCTTCACCAGTCCACCAAACTCCCCAAATAGGTTTCGCCCAGATTATTCCACTAACTAGTGCAGCTATTCCAAAAATAACACCAATTTCGGCTGTTGATTGAGCAACCTGATCCCAAAAAAGATTTTTTCTCAGAAGATAAATTATTGAGGCAATAGATACTAAAATAATTGCAACCATAGAACACCAAGCTAGTGGTACATGAATAAATACAGTTTTTGCTACTGGTCCTTGTGAAATATCTATTGGTATCCACCAAAAAACCATCCATAGCATGAAAATAAACATTATTGCAGTGATTGATGTATAAAGTAGTTTAATCATTTGATTTCTTGTGTAATTAAATTGTATCTTATTTTAGTTGACAATTCTTATTAATTTACTTGTCATTATTATTTTACTCTTCAAAAATGATATTTGAAATTAATAAACCAATAAGAAAAAATAATAAATCATAAGCTATGATCAATCCAAACCAACTTATGTTTTTTATATCATTCTGAATTATTTGATTTGTAAGTATTGATCCGCCCATAAGTAATGGGCTAATAAGAGGAATAAACAACATGGGTGACAGTATTTCTTTACCCCTAACTTTAGAAAATAGTAAGAAAGTAATAGTTCCAATTATGCTAAATCCTAAATTCACAATAAGAACTAATAAAAGAAATTGTATTTCAAAAAGATCATAATTTAGGATTACTGTATTAAATAAAAGAATGAATAAACTTGATAGATTTATGAAAATAAAGTTTGAAATAAATTTAGAGATTATGATCAATTCTTTATCAATTGGAGCTGCAAGTAATAATTCTATCCCTCTATTTTCAAATTCTTTTGACATTGATTTATTTATACCTAATATAATTGAAAAACTTATAGATATCCAAAATATAGTAGAGAAGAATTCTGTTGATTTATTTACACTTGAAGTTGTAGCTACAACAACCAGTACCAATGTTGAATAAGAAATGATTGATATAAAAATTTCTTTTGATTTGATTTCTTCGATAAAATCTTTGAAAACTATAGTTTTTATAATAAAAAAAATTTTTTTGAAATTTTTCATAGTTTTATTTCTTTACTTGTTTTGTCGTAAATAGATAATAAACCAATATTATGAGAGGTATAAATAATTGTGGAGTTTTTTGATAATTCAATTAATTTATTATCAAGATCTTTCTTTGATTTATCGTCCAAACCATTTTCAGGTTCATCAAGAAGATATATTTCATATTTAGGAATTAGACATCTGAAAAGATTCATTTTCTTTTTTTGACCATTTGACAGGGTATCAGGATATAAATTTTCAAATTTATCTATATCTAGAAAAGTTTTATTATTTTCATAAATGTTATTGTCTTCTCCAATTAGGCTTAAAAAAAACAATAAATTCTTTTTAACTGTAAGGTCTTTGTAATAAATAAAGTCTGATGAAACATATGAGACTCTACTCTTTGAAAGTGAAGATGAGCTTATTTTTTCATCTTCAATTTTTATTTGCCCAGTATCTTGAGAATAAATTCTTGCAATTATTTTTAGTAAAGTTGATTTACCTGACCCATTATTCCCAGAAATTTTTACTATTTCACCCTTAGCTATAGTAAAGGATAAATTGTCTAGAACTTTTTCTTCATCAAAGGTTTTTGATAGCTTTTCAACTTCAATAAATGATTTAACCATAAAAATATTTCTTTTTTCTTGACGTTATACAATTGTAGATTACACTTATAACAACATTTGTAAAAGAATGATTTAAATCAAAAAATGGAGAAAAAAATGAAGTTTGCAAGATTTGAAAATTCCGGAAATATTTCTTATGGAATTGTAGAAAACGAAGATATTATTGAAATAGACTCAAATCCTATATTAGGAACATATAATAAAACAGGAAATACTTATAAAGAATCTGACGTAAAGATTTTATGTCCAAATCCTAACCCATCAAAAAGTTTATGTTTGGCATTAAACTATGGCTCGCATTTGGCAGAAAGAGATGCACCGACTAGACCTGAACCTTTTTATAAAACATCTACAGCACTTATTGGACCTGGAGATCCTATAAAAATACATCCTGAAGCGGGTTTGGTAGCATGTGAATCTGAGCTTGTAGCTATTATTGGAAAAGTTACCAAAAATGTTTCTGAAGAAGAAGCATTAGATTATGTTTTTGGTTACACTTGTGGAAATGATGTATCTGCTAGAGAGTGGCAAGGTGGAGATGATGCTGATAACCAATGGTGGAGAGCTAAGTCTGCTGATACTTTTGGACCTTTAGGACCATATATTATTACAGATATTGATCCTCAAAATGTATCAATTAAGGGTTTTGTTAATGGCGTTGAAGGTCAAAGTTGTCATTCATCTGAGATGATATTCTCAACAGCAAAAGCAATCAGTTTTATCAGTAAGTATGCAACATTATTACCTGGAGATATGCTTTGGACAGGAACATCTGGAAAAACTCCTCCAATTAACCCAGGAGACTCAGTAAGAATCGAGATAGAGGGAGTAGGGGTTCTTGAAAACCCAGTAGAGGCTGCCTAAATTATTCCTAACCTTATAGCCTTTGCTACTGCTTGAGTTCGATTAGATGAATCTAGTTTGATACAAATAACTTGAACTTTGTTTTTTATAGTTTGTTCCGCTAGATTCATTCTTTGGGCTATGTCAAATGCTCTGAGGCCATTTGACAAAAGTTCTAGTATTTCAATTTCTTGTTCAGTCGTCTTAATATTTTCTAAGTTGTACATACTGTTCTAGTTATAGAGTGATACAATTTTTTTAAGTCCTAAAAAATATAATAGGTCATAAATATCAAAACTTGAAAATGCAAACTAGGGAAAAGATTTTTTCCCAAAATTCTGGGAAACATTTGTACGTATGGTTGCTGTAAAAATACTTAAGACAGGTTATATATTTTTATTCTCTTTGTATCTAATATTTTTAGTTTTATTAGGTTTTTTCCTTGAGAGTGAAAATATATCAAATATATTGTTTTTTGGTTTTGAAATTTCAGCTAATACCAGCACTTTTTTTTCAAATCTATCTACATTGCTAAGATCAGGCATTGCTTTTAGTGCAGGTCTAGTTGCTGTGTTCAATCCTTGTGGCTTTGCATTACTTTCTGTGTATCTTTCATATTTCATAACTAGAAAAGATACTAAAAATTTGAATTCTAATGTGAAAAAAATCTCTGAATCCATTCTGATTTCAACCACAGTTACTATTGGATTTATAGTAATATTTTTCCTTTTTGGACTTTTGATATCAAGTGGATTTTATGCTCTTAAAAATATCTTTTCATACCTAGGATTATTTATTTCAGTTATTCTACTTGCTTATGGATTTTATATGCTTTCAGGGAGAACAGTTTATTTCTCAGGATTAAATAAATTAGCAAATTCTATGGGATCATCTGACGATAAAAATTTGAAATTTTATTTTTATTATGGAATTTCATTTGGATTAACATCTCTTTCTTGTTCTTTGCCCGTATTTATGTCAATTGTGTTCAGTTTTTCAAATACTTCGTCAATTGCTAATTTATTTTTGGACTTTGCACTTTTTTCTATGGGATCTTGGATTTCTCTTATAATCGTATCAATAAGTTTATTATTTCTAAAAGTTGTCATAGAAAAGATAAAAATATTTTTCAAAATTTATAATTATCTTGCTTCTGTAATTTTGATTCTTAGTGGATCATATTTGATTCTCTATTGGATGAGCGAGTTTTAGTTATAATTTTCCATTATTCCTTTTTCTACTGAAATTAGTGTGAAATTAGAACAATAATTGTTATAATAGTCTACTGGAATAACTTTAATTTATGTTAAACAAGAATAAGGAATAAATTTGACTACAAAACATACAAAGTCTATAACCATTCAAGATCTATTTGATGCAGGTTCTCATTTTGGACACCCTTCTAGAAGATGGAATCCAAAAATGACTAAGTACATCTTTACAAAGAGGAATGGATCACACATCATAGACTTATCTAAAACTTTGGTAAAACTTGAAGAAGCACTAAGCTTTATAGAAGATGTGATTTCTAATGGTGGAAAATGTTTGTTCGTAGGAACAAAAAAACATGCTCAAAGTATCATAAAATCTAGCGCAGAAAGATCAGATTCATACTACATAAATCAAAGGTGGCTTGGAGGCTTAATGACTAATTTCAAGACTATAGAGAAAAGGCTTGAAAGATTAGTAGAGTTAGAAGAATCTTTTGCTAAAGGATTAGTCATATCTCAAACAAAGCGAGAGTCACAAAAGCTTGATGCTGAAAGAGGGCGTTTAAACAAATTTTTCTCAGGTATAAAGGAAATGAGTGAGTTACCATCTGTTTTGTTTGTAGTTGATATTCATAGAGAAAATATTGCAGTTGCCGAAGCAAAAAAATTAGGAATTCCAGTTGTAGGTATGGTTGATACAAACTCAAACCCAGAAGAAATTGAATATCCAATACCATCAAATGATGATGGTCTAAGATCTATACAGATTATTACTGACTTAGTTACAGATTCCATAATTTCAGGGCAAGAAATAAGTCGTAAGAGACAAGAAGATCAGTTAGCAGAAGAAGCTGAACTTGAAAGACAAGAGCAAGAAGCAAGAAATAAAGCTCAGGCTGAGGCTTCCAAAAGACAGACTAAAAAAGCC
>CEUJ01028297.1_pt1 | contig 28436 bp, 22 predicted proteins | sample 361531 | NCBI WGS metagenome assembly CEUJ01 (sample SAMEA2622842, study PRJEB7988) | marine metagenome | biome: marine biome (ENVO:00000447); feature: marine epipelagic mixed layer (ENVO:xxxxxxxxx); material: "saline water (ENVO:00002010), including plankton (ENVO:xxxxxxxx)" | depth 140 m | reverse complement strand
GATCATACACTGTTCTATCCAGAGGGTGGCGGTCAACTGGGTGACTTTGGAACACTCGGTGAGGCCCAAGTCTTGGATACCCATGTTGAAGGTGATTGGATTGTGCACCTCACAGACCGTGAAATTTCAGGTACTGTTCAGGGCCATATTAATTGGGAGCGACGAAAGCAATTGATGGATCATCACACCTCCGTTCACATTGTGGGCGGTAGCGCACGAGCGCTTTTAGGGCCACACATCTGGCAGGCCGGTTCATCCAAGGGTGAACGCTACGCTCGCCTTGATGTCACACATTTCCAGCGATTGACACGCGACGATTTAGACGCGATTGAGGATCATGCGAATAACATCATTGCTCAAAACCCTAAGGTGGAAAAAATGGTGTTGGAACGCGCGGAAGCTGACGCCCAATTTGGATTCGAATTGTATCAAGGTGGTGCACCCAAACATAAGCAGATTCGAATCATTAAAATCGGTCATCACGATGTCCAAGCTTGCGGTGGTACGCATCACGATCAAACCGCAGAAATTGGCGAGGTTCGCATCATTCGTAGCAGTCAAGTCCAAGACGGGGTGGAGCGACTGCAAATCGTGGCCGGAGAAACTGCACGCGAGCATGCCCGTCGCCAAGAGCGACTGTTGACCGAATCTGCTGAGACCCTCGGGGTGTCCGTCGATGATCTTCCCAAGACAGTCAATCGCTTCTTTGAGGAATGGAAATCCCAGCAGAAGAAGATTGAGGCTCTTGAGGCTGAAATCGTTCGATTACGAACCAGTGGCGGAGGCGACGAAGCCGTGGAAAAGGATGGCATTCGATATGTGGTCATGGAAGCCACTGGTGAGTTAAAGCAGATGCAGAACATGGTCGGGGAATTGACCCGAGATGCTTCCAAACCGACCGTCGCTGTGGTCGGTAGTCGAGAAGGAGGAGGCAAACTCATTGTCGCTCTGACCGAAGATACCATTGCCGCGGACAATCACAACGCAGTTGAGATTCTGAACAGTATTGCGAGTCACATTGGTGGTGGCGGTGGTGGCCGTCCTACATTTGCTCAGGGAGGCGGCTCAAACGCTGACGGACTGGGATCGGCTTTGGATGCCGCTCGCAGTTTGCTTGGTTTGTGATTTTGATTTCACTGAAATCGAGATGATGAATGCAAAGAACACGAGGCTTTGTGCAAGTTCCATCAACTGGGTGCTAACGCTGATACAATCAACCGTTGTTCATTAGAACGCCACGATACGGTTTGTCGATGTCCAACTGGGCAATATACAACCCACTGGTAATGCAAGACATGTAGGCATATCCATCATGATATTCCACGGCCCACAAGAATGGAATCCAACCGAAGTCGTAGTAGGCGCTGCCCAATGGTTCACCGTACTCACTTCCATGCGGGAGGTAGAATCCGACTGTAGCATCGAAATTTGTTTGATTCATTTCTTGTCCTGAAAATCCTGCAGCGATTAAGGTTTCAACATCGACGATCCACATGCCCCCATGATAGTGGCTGACATAGAGGCGACCATCCCAAGTACCACCGAGGCTATTGTCGGGCAAGTCGGCATCATTGGTGGGGAAGTAGACACTGTCCAAGTTGTGTGGGCTGAACAGCAACCATTCGTCTCCATTCGCGTGGTCTTCACAGGATGAACCATAGCAGTGCTCCCAAGCCGTTGGGATTTCCCAAGTCGAGTACAATGCAGGCTCAAATCGCAAGTTGCCATTGCTCATGGTGTAATTGGTGGTGTCTAGCAAGTATACCAGCCCAGTTCCTTCTGATGTCGCCAGTACTTCCACAGCGAGAACCGTCAGGTGTCGGTCGCCTACGGGTCCACCAAGGTGGCTGGTGTCGACCATTTCGGGGAAGGGCTCAGCATAGTGGATGTAGGATGCACGACCACCATTCTCATTCCCGGTAGGCCCACTATCGAGTTCACCATCGCCATCCAAATCTGCGAAGTCATCCCAGTGACCGACTTCCGGTGCCCGCCATGTGCATCCTGCTTGTGACCCTCCAGCCAATAGGCAACCACCCGTATGCCAAGCGTACAGTGCCGGCGAATTCACAGGGTGAGGGACATCTGAGATGTCAAAGATTCTCAGTCCGGCTTCCCAGTATGCCCCATAGATGTAGGTTCGACCATAGCGAGGGTCCTCAGGATCAGTTCCAGGCCAAGTTTGACTGGTCATGTCGTGAATGTAAATCCAACCACCTCGCGTGGTTTCCCATGCTACTTCGGCTTCACCTACTTTCAGAATCCGAGGTAAATCTCCGGGGCCGTCGAATTGGAGATGCGCGATGGTGATGCCTCCACATGCATCTCCTTGCCCAATATCACATTGCTCATAATCGGGGTTAGCGACCAAAATGTACCATTCGCCATCAATCATCTGTGTGTACAGATTGTGTGGGCCGCTGGGGTGGTCGACATCGTACCACGAATCAACGTAGTATGGGTCGGTCTTGTCAGTGACATCGAGAAGTGTTACACTCACCTGAACAGGGTCACCCCACTCGCCGACATTCGGGTCCGCATACCCTGAATCAATGAGTTGGTTTTGTAGAATCAGGAATTCATTGCCATTGTGCTCCAAGTACTTGACATCCAGAACCTGTGTATTTGGGTCGACATAATGCCCCACAACGGTCGTGTTGTAAGGGTCGGTGACATCGGTAATGTGAACATCGTTCCAACCCGCTTGATAAGCATAAACACGACCATCTGGGGCCGTCATCACTTGCACTTCTGCATTCCCTGGACTGGTCAATTCATTGAAATCAGCGAACTCGATGTTTGAGCTGCTCATGTTGTGTTGGGCTGGATCGCGGTGATCATGATCCTCGCCTTGAATGAGCGGGTCGTCGGCCATCGACATCGACGAATCAAGTTCATCATCAACACTGAAATCACCCATGGCGAAGACCAACATGGTCGCACTGGCCAGTAGCATCATTGCTGCAAGTGCCAAACCCTTGACGCTATCCATGCATGTCCGACCCTTTGGGTCGATTTGTATTTATCCACCCATGGATACCGACGTTCATGCGCAGTGTACTGCTCGGTGTTCTCCTGATTCTCCCGCTTTTGTCTGGAGTTGTAATGGCCCATGAACCCGACACATTCACAGTCATCGTTCGTGAAGATCGTCATGACCCTGCTGAGGTTAATCTAGTGGTGAATGATACCGTGCAGTATTACAACGTCGATAGTCGGGAAAATATCACCCATGTAATTGGATTGGATTTGAATGGTGATGATGATTTCGATGATGAGGGTGAATTCTCATCGGGTGTTTTGCATAGTGAATGTGATTGGGACAATGACACAGATTGTCGTGTGGCTTGGATTTTTGTGATTAACGATACTGCCTTGGTCGGAAATTATATTCTTTCTGATATCCGCTCTGATGGAACACAAATTGAGGTTCAGCTAAACATCGCAGCCGATGTTCACATTGAAAATGCTCCTGATATAGGAGAGTGTTTTGGTGATTGTGAGGAAGTGGAAGAAGAAATCGATGAACAAGTATCAACTCCGACTGATTTACGAAAGTCAGCATTGTTGATTGTTGGAACAGTCATGTTCTGTAGTTCGATCATTTTTGGCATGAATCAGATTAATCGACAATCATGATTTCTTCATCCATCAAGTACTGTAGATCTTTCAAAAAGAGTGTGGGTTCCCAGTCCATGTCATTCCATCGAACGCGCTGTTGGTGACTCTTGTCAATGATGATGGTTGCCGTAGAGTGGTCCACCAAATAGTCAGGGTGGTGGCGACCCGTTGTTTGATTATCCTCAGTTGAATTATCTTCTGTGGCAGACGTATTGAGGTAGGTTTGCAATCCGACATGGAACGATTCCCAAATCGGCTGCATCGCTTCAACTTCGCCCGTCAGGTGAGGCCAGTCAATGGCTTGACGCATGGCATAGTCAGCCAACACACTACTGGTGTCCCACCAGGGGTCGACTGTGATTGCAATGATGCTGAAATTGGTCCCATAATCGTCAGGCAGCTGTTCTGCGACCCACCGTAGGTTTGCACTCACAATTGGACAGACATCCGGGCATCGAGAATATACGAAAGAGACAACCAAAACTTGGCCTTCAAAGTCTGAAAGATTGGTCATGTTTCCATCGAAATTCATCAGGCTGAAATCGTCGAGATCGTATTCAGGATCGTCAAGTGGCAAGTCTTGGCCGTAGAAGAGATCGATTTCATCTTCAACGGGTGCAGTACAACCTGGAAGCATCAGGCACAGAACCATCACAAGAGCCATCAGTTGACGCATCCTAAGACCTCTCAAGCCATCGGAAACTGAACCTATATCTGAATGAATCGGATTCAGACATCATCAATCTTCTTCATTGGTATAGGTTGGTGGATACATGTATTCTGGATTGATGTCTTCCTCAACCTGAATCACATAAACTCCTGACACCATTTCAGAGATGAACACATATCCTCGCGGATCAAATTGCAGACCCCAGTCGAACGGAATCATGCAGGATGCCCAGCAATCGGCCATATCATATCCGAGCGTTTCAGTCGGGTCTTCTATCCAAGTGGGTCCCGCAGGCAAGTAATATCCAATGGTCTTGGTTTCAGCCAATTGTTCAATCGCCTTGAATCCTAATTCCGGTTGTGGCACACCATCTTTCCAAACCAAATCTTCCCAGATGGTCCCATGATCGGTAATCCATGTTCCCGCGTGATAGTGTGTCCAATACACGTGACCATTGTTTCCAGTATCGCCATTGTGGGGGCTGTAGATGTACCCTCCAGGAATCCAGTGATTGTCGTGCTTGGTACCATCCGGGAGTGTTCCTTGTCCTGGTAGTTTCCACTTGCTGACCAAGAATGGTTTTGCAGGATCGGTGGTGTCGATGGTCCAGACAATTCCAGTGTGGTTTGAATTCGTTCCATATTCTGGTGCAATGATGGTGTAATGCCTCCAGTTGATTCCATAGGTTGGGTCATCTGGGCCCGTGCCACAGTTTTCAGGCCAAAGTGTCTGCTCGACCAAGTGAGAGATACCGTTGCAAATCAAATGGTCATAAGGGACGGCATAATGAATCCACCCATTTCCATTCAGTGCTCCACTGCTGCCCGCCCATTCTTCAGGAGTCATGTCGGCATGGCCGCCGCCATCGGGGCCGTACCATCCATCCGAATCTGAGGGACAACCCAGCCATCGACCGACTTCGTAATCTTGAGGCCATGAAAGTCCAAGAGGGTCTGCGACACTGGGCGGTTCCGAGACATCAACAATCCTTAGACCCGCATCCCAATAGGAGATGTAGAGTAACTTTTGTCCGGTAATTGGATGGACGTGGAACACATTGTCGTGGTTAAACAGTGAGCCCCCGCATGTGGTAGCAACATCGGGTGTATATCCACCCCATCTAATGATTTCACGACTTGTGTTTTGTTCTTCATCTGTAGAAGTTGGAATCCATGATTCAAATCCGAGTGGTACGTAGAAAATCTGTGTACCCTTGTAGAATGTACCCGAATCTCCCTCGGCCATTTCAGGATAGGGGTCTGCTCCAAACAAGAAGAGGTGACAATCTTCAGCAGCATAAATTCCGTAATCCAAATCGCAGTAGACGTGGAGGTCTTGGTTGTGGAATCCAGCTGGTGGATTGTCCCATTCTGCAACCTTGATTGGCTCACTCTTGTCTCCAACATAAATGACGTCTAATCGGTTGGCGCCACTGTTCGCATCGTCATCGTTTGGAATTGGATCCAGTTCACTATTGGTTAATTCGTGATTGACTAGAACCCAGTTGTTGTCAGGTGTAACCTTGATGTCAATCATTCGTGCAACCTCAGCATAGTAGGTTGAGAGCAGAACCATGTTGTTTGGATCCGAAATATCAAGAATTTCGAATTGGTTGTAAGACGACACATATGCATAGCATCCACCTGTGCCGTCAGGGTACTTTTCACAGTCTTCAAGGAAATTCCCCTCAATAGCAATTTCAGAAGAGTCACCAGGGGTAGGTGCGACGTTCTTGTACTCAGGTAAGCAAGGTCGACCTGCCGTGTTGTCCAGTTCTGCTGGAGGCTTTACGTTGCCATCGCAGTTCAGATTGTGATAGTCAATCAACTGGATGTTGTCCGTACTGAGTCGGTGTGCCAACAAATCGCTGTGGCTGTGACTTTCATTTTCAATCTCAATCACTGGATCTATCCAGTCTTCCTGAGTATCTGCATTGGATTCTCCTGAATCGAGATTCATGTAGGCGAGAACCGAAAGCAGGCTAATTGAGATTAAAGTCACAATCGCAATAACCAAAATTTTGTCCGCTGCTGATTCATCTTCAGACATGCCACGGCGTTGCATGATTCCTTGCGTGAATATTTGGTATTTGAATTAACGGGTGCCACCCATATAACTCCACAGATTTGCTTTATTTACACCGAGTTTTTCGACAGGTTGATGAGAGCCAGCAATTGCATCCTATCTCTGATTCTGGTCTCTATGATTTTCTTGCCATTGAATGTTCAAGCCCACGCAGCCGATACTTTCACCGTCGTGGTCAAAGATACGGGCCTGACGCCAAACGGTTCTCAAATCATGTACAATGATTCCGTGATTTGGCACAACGTGGATTCCACTGAAAATATCACTCATCGGATTGTCTTTGATGGCGATGGAGATGGTTTGTTCAATGGTTCAAATGATTGGGATTCAGGTGAATTGTACCCTGAATGTGGTTCAAGCAATCAGACCAATGAGACGACCACAAATCAAACCGATAACTGCAATATGACCTTCCTTGTTTGGTTCAATGGAACATTTGGGGTAGGTGAATATCATTATCAGGATATCTTGTCTAATGGGACTGTACTCAACGGTACGGTCATCGTGATGGAAGATGTTCACCCTGCCGAAGCACCCCCACCCATCGGATCAACATTCGGTGTTTTCGATGATGAAGATGACGAACCGACAGAGGTTGAATCTGAGTCTGAGCCGATGGATGCCAAGCAACTGATCATGTTAGTTGGAATAGGTTCTGGAGCCTCTGCAGTTTTACTGATTATCCTATTGATTCGCAGATCTGATGGATTAGAATAGTGACCCTAAAATTCAGTAGCTTCCAACGTAGGGATGATTGTCAGCATCATTGCAAAGGCAGAGAAAACCAATGTCCACTCAAAGATGGCCGACTCGACAATCATGTCCATCAATGTCAAGGCAGTCATCGCCTGGAATGAAATGACTGCGATGGAAAACAGTGTCCATCGGATGGTATTGATTTTCCATCCCCTCCACCGTAACTGAGCATCCAATGACCCGCGTGTAAACGACAGGGAACCCATCCATATTTGTGCAAACCAAAAAATGTTCATCGCCCAGAAAATATGTGACAGGACCTCGGTCGTAAATGGATATGCAACAATCTGGATCATCGAATAGCCAACAATAATTCCAGTCACAAGTGCTGAAAAGTTGGCAATCTTCCGAGTTGTTTTCTGATATTTCGTCCGATGAAATATTTCAAAGGAGAGGAAAATCATCATCATTCCACCCGAAAATAATCCGAGGTTGAACACCAATTTCTCTGGCATGAGTACTCCTGCTGAAGATACGAATGGTGGGTATCCATCTTCGAAAACCAAGCCGCCATTGTCTTGCATATCTGGGGGCACCTGATCACTCAGATCAAGAGGTTCATCACGCTCGCCTCCAGCCAACTGCATCATAATTTGACTGATGATACAGCAGAAGACAATTAAGGAAACAGTCCATTGAATCGCTTTACGAAAATGTTGATCATTGAAGATTTGAGGATTCATGACATCGACCTCAAGGCTTCAACATCAAACAAGCTGGCCGCATTCGCCAGCGCTTGATCCATTGAAAACCATCGGGCTTCTTCAATCTCGTCAGCCTTTGGATTGAAAGTAACCTCACCATCGACTTTGCATTTGTAAGTGAACGAAAGAAACTGTATACCCTCGCTTGTAAAGATCCGCTCTGCGATTTGGACAATATCATTTGGTTCGATACTGACCTTAAGTCCGAGTTCCTCTTTCACTTCACGGATCGCGCCTTCCACAGGGTGCTCAGCATAATCAACAAAACCACCGGGAAGTGTCCAGTGTCCGGTGAAAAAACCACGCTTGACTTTCGCCATAGCGATTTCATCATGCGAATTGACAAGAATGACTTTGGCGACGACCCGATGCATGCTCCTATACACGCATTCCCTAGCCAAAGGATGGACACATCCATCTGAAATCAATTTGTCCTTCCAAGTCCAATTTTCGGGCCACTCGATTTCAGGCAATGCATAGATCACTTCGTGTGTCTCGCTCCCGAATTGGATGCGATTGGTTCTCCTTTCTGTCCACTTGATCCCCATGGATTCGACTTCACGAACAGTCGGGAGTCTGAGCAGTATTTCCCCCACTCGCCCCATCACCGTTTCTTGGGGTCCGTCCCCATCGAGATTAACGAGGAGAACTTTCCCATCGTGTTCAAGATATACGGGAGTATTCATGTAAACCCTCAATCGCCTAAGAGTTCACTTACCGCTTCTCTTTCATCCATGAGTGCAGAGATATTCTCATTAATCTTGGATTGTGCAAAAGCATCGATGGGAAGGTCATCTACAACGGTCATTTCACCATTTTCACACCGACATGGGAAGCTGAAAACAAGTCCTTCTGGGACGCCGTACCAACCTTCGGAAGGAAGTGCCATTGACACGATTCGTCCACTCGAACCTTGCCACCAGTCTCGCATGTGGTCGACCGCAGCAGAGGCAGCAGATGCGGCAGATGAAGCTCCTCGTGCCTCAATAATGGCCTTACCTCGCGTTGCGACCGTTCCAAGGAAATCACCCTGTAGCCAATCCTGATCGAAAACATCAGTGGCTTTTTCTCCATCGATTGTAGCGAATCGTGGGTCGGGGTACATGGTATTGGCATGGTTTCCCCAGATGAATACATCGTGAATCTTTGATGCAGGTACTCCCGCCCGCTCAGCCATCTGTCCGACAGCACGATTCTGGTCGAGCCGTGTCATTGCAGTAAATTGACGGGAGGGGATACTCGGGGCATTCGCGCATGCGATGAGAGCGTTCGTATTGCATGGGTTGCCAACGGTGATGACTTTGACATTCGGCGAGGCCACCGCATCGATCGCTCGACCTTGACCTACGAAAATTGGTCCATTCGCGGCCACCAAATCTGAGCGGTCCATGTCCTTGGTACGAGGTCGTGAACCGACCAAGAAAATGGCATCTGCATCTTTGAAGGCCGTATTGGCATCGTCGGTTCCGATAATTTCGTGAACGAGAGGGAAAGCAGAATCCTTGAGTTCCATCATGACTCCTTCCAAGCGCTGCATTCCGACAGGGATTTCGAGAAGCTGTAGGGTAACCGGCTGATTTGCACCGAAGCAATCTCCACTAGCGATTCTCCACAATAGTGCATAACCAATGTTTCCGGCGGCGCCTGTGACCGCAACACGAATTGTTTCTTTCATTTCATACCACCGTGATTGGTTCTCACTGTACTGCGCGCAGAGCCTCATGTCCATATTGGTTACCGTGCAGGGGAATGCTTGAAGTGTATCAAATTTGAATTCGGTTCATGGAGAGGCGACGGGCTGCAATCATCGCTTTACTCCTAGTAGGGGCAGCACCGACGATTTCTACTGTTTGCTCATTTCTGTTGAATGATGGCATCTCTTCACAAATCATCTTTGTTTTCACAAAACTATGGTTGCTATCTGTCCCCCTCATATGGTTCCTGAAGGTCGACGGTGGAAACCTGTCATGGTCTACGCCACAGCAGGGTGGATATTGGATGAGTGTGGGTCTCGGATTCGCGATGAGTGTTGTAATGATCTCAGTATGGCTATTGCTTGGTGATGCTATTGATGCCAATCTATTGTCGAGCGCCTTAGAACCCGTCGGGCTATTGGATCCGAGGGTCTACTTTTTCGCCACTCTTTACTGGATTTTAATCAACTCATTGCTTGAGGAATATGTATTCCGATGGTTTTTGGTGATTAAGTCCGAAGAGTTGGTTGGCGAAGGTACGCCGGCTGTACTCTTGTCAGCACTCATCTTCGTCGTCCATCATACCGTTGCCCTTGCCATATTCGGATTCCCGTGGTGGGCCAATTTGATTTCCAGTGTAGGATTGTTCATCGGTGGCGCCATATTTTCATGGCTATACGTTCGTTATCGTAGCGTATGGATACCCTACATCGCCCATGCGATTTGCGATATCGCCGTATTCGGTATAGGAGCTATCATCTTGTTTTGATTCTCCAATCTAGAACCTGCAAACGAGTCCGCATGATTCAATAACCGAATCTCGGTCGATTGATACTACAACCCCTATGGGGTTGACGATTTGCATAGGTGAACCGACATGAAGTTAGGCGTTCTGGTGGAAGATGGTGAAGAAACACGAGTGGCAATCGTACCGAATTCGGTTCCAAAATTGATGAAATTAGGTTTTGAGGTTCTAGTTGAATCAGGAGCCGGTGTTCCAGCTCATCATTTGGATGCCGAGTACGAGGCAAAGGGCGCCTCCATCGTGAGTCGGGATGATGCCATGGCATGCGAGATGTTGATTTGCATCGGTGCACCTGATTTTTCAGTTCTTTCTGAAGGTCAGATGGTTGCCTGTGTCTCCGATCCATTCCGTCATCCTGAGCGGGTCAAGCAAGCCATGGAAGCCAAGGTCACACTGATGAGTATGGACATGATTCCTCGCCGTCTCTCGCGTGCTCAAGCGATGGATGTGAACTCAAGCCAAGACAATCTTGCTGGATACAAAGCCGTATTGATGGGTGCAGCACAAGTCCCCAAGGGCATCCCCATGATGACCACCTCAGCCGGTACGGTTCGTCCAGCCAAATTCGTGATTATGGGCAGTGGTGTGGCGGGTTTGCAAGCCATCGCCACAGCCAAACGCTTGGGTGCTATTGTCTATGCTTCGGACGTTCGAAAGTCAACTGCTGAGCAGATTCAGTCCGTTGGTGGACGATTTATCGAGGTCGAAGGAATGGATGATTTCGAGGATGAGTCCGGATATGCCAAACCTCTCACGCCTGAGTTTATCCAGAAGGTTAACGACACAGTTTGCGAAGTCGCTGCGGATGCTGATGTTGTCGTTACTACTGCTCGAATCTTTGGTCGCCCTGCGCCGATTACCGTCCCGGCTTCAGCCGTTGCCAACTTCAAACCCGGATCTGTTGTTGTCGACATGAATGCAGATGTTGGAGGCAACTGTGAATTGACTTCAGCGGGTGAAATCATCACGACCGAAAATGGAGTGACCATCGTCGGGACTACCAATCTTCCTGGACAACTGGCATCGACTGCAAGCATGTTGTATTCCAATAATTTGACCACCTTTGTGGCTTCTCTAGTCAAGGATGGCGAAATTGTCATTGATCCAGAAGACGACATCTTGTTTGGAGCCCCTGAAGGCAGTGATTTCTATGTGTCAGGTATGGGAGGCGTGCTGGTTTGCATGGACGGAGAAATCCATGCCAAGCAAACCCGCCTGTCGGAGGTGGTTGGATGAGTTTGACCCTTGCAGCATTGATTGGTAGCATTACGGTTTTTGTTTTGGCAATTTTCCTTGGATTTGAATTGATTAGCAAGGTACCGCCGACTCTACACACTCCGTTGATGTCCGGTGCTAACGCGATTTCTGGGATTACCGTAGTCGGTGCTTTGATTCTATTGAATAACAACAGTTGGAACGACGGTAACCCCGGTACCGCCGCTTGGTTGGCTTTCGCTGCTCTGGTGATGGCTACAATCAACGTCGTTGGCGGATTCATGGTTACCAACAGAATGCTGGAGATGATTGCTGGAAAGAAGAAGCGGGGAGGTGACTGAAATGGTCGACCCGGTTGTATGGGACGTCGGATATTTGGTGTCTGCTGCACTCTTTATCCTTGGAATTAAGCGATTGTCCAGCCCGCGTACTGCGCCACAAGGTAACCGATTGGGAGCATACGGGATGATGCTTGCCATATTGGTTACGATGGCCAAATTGTATTCCGATGGCCTGATTGGTCTCGAACTGATTGTAGGTGGTCTGATCATCGGTACTGTCATCGGTGCTTGGCTCGCCATTCGTGTCGAAATGACGGGGATGCCCGAATTGGTGGCTTTGTTCAATGGATTTGGCGGTGGTGCGTCGGCTCTCGTTGGGTTCTCCGAGGTCTTAGATCGCCTCCAGAAAGAAAATGTTCCAGATGCAGGCGTTGAACTCTATGCAACTTGGATTGCCATCGGTCTTTCCGGTCTCGTCGGTTGGCTCACTTTGACGGGTAGCCTCATGGCCATGGGCAAGTTGATGGGCGGATTCTACATTCCCTTTACCAAGAAAGATGATCGTGGTCGTCGAAAGTGGGTCAACTTCCCGACTTGGGGCCCACCTTGGTTGAATGTTGTCAAAGGAATTCTACTGATTGCTTCTCTGGCTTTGATTGTGTTGACAATTCAGAACCCGACCGAGAAGGAATATGTGTACTACTTGGTCGGTACCTCATCACTGCTTGGCGTTCTGTTTGTATTGCCTATCGGTGGTGCAGACATGCCCGTCGTGGTCAGTCTACTCAACTCAATGTCTGGAATTGCAGCGGCATTTACTGGATTCGTCATCGGAAATAATGTGCTGATTATCGCCGGTTCGATGGTTGGTGCAGCGGGTCTAATTTTGACTTTCATCATGTGCAAGGCGATGAACCGCACACTTTCGGCGGTTCTGTTCAAATCATTCGGCGGTGGAGGTAAAGAAACTGTTACTCGAACCAAGGTCGGTAGCGATCCAGAAGAAGTCGCCATGGTCTGTGATGGCATCAGCAAATGTGTCATCATCCCCGGTTATGGAATGGCGGTCAGTCAAGCACAACACGCAGTCAAGGAATTCGCTGATTTGCTAGAAGCGGAAGGGGTTGAGGTCAGTTACGGAATTCATCCGGTCGCGGGTCGAATGCCAGGACACATGAACGTCCTACTGGCTGAAGCCAACGTTCCCTATGAGCAGCTCATTGAGATGGACGAAATCAACTCTGAACTACCGGAATGCGACGTGGCTCTCGTGATTGGTGCCAACGATACGGTCAACCCGGTTGCACGAAGTGGCGAGGGTCCACTCGGTGGCATGCCAATCATCGATGCTGACAAGGCACGAGTGGTGGTCATCATCAAGCGCAGCTTGTCCGTTGGATATGCAGGGGTCGACAACGACTTGTTCTATGAGGACAAGACAATGATGCTCTTTGGCGACGGAAAGAAGATGATGAACGAATTGAACTCGGCCATCAAGGAACTGTGAACTCCACCCACTGTGTGCCCTAAGGGCACTACAGTGAAGCAACCTTAAGGATGGGCGACGGGTCGAAGCGAACAGAGGCTTCAGCATGTCACGCTATTCACTGCGGCTGGCACTTCTTATCTCACTCCTGCTGTTGATGGCTGGCCCCGGCATGGCCATGCATTTGGGTCCTCCATCTGATACCAATGATGACGGCACAGGGGATCCGACTTGGAGAGCAGGATGTACCTGCCATGCCGCTTCACCCAACACGGCAACCTTGGTCAAATTGACAGGTGCTCCCCATGCTTACCAAGTTGACCAAGCGTACACCATGACCCTTTCTTTGGAGCATGCGTCCAATCCTGGTGGTGGCTTCTTCTTGTCCACAGAAGGAGTTGGTACGTTCTCATGGGATGAAGACCAACTAATCCGCCCGGAAAAGGACAGTGGAGAAGACAAGGAAGCAACCTCAACCTCTTCTGGAATCACACAGGCTGATTACACCTCACCTGCAACTTGGACATTCACGTGGACTGCTCCCTCCACCGATATCGGTGATGTCGCATTTTGGGTGATTGGCAACATGGTTAACAACGATGGTGCACCCAATTCCGATGACCATTGGAACGCCCTTTCCTTCGTCATCAATTCTCCAAGTGCAACCGAATCTTCCAGCGATCAGAGCACTCGAGTTTTGTCCTCTGGAGACCAGAGTCTATTCGATCAAGAGGTTGATGCCGAAGCTCTTGAAATCGAGCGACAGAAAGCCATCTCAGAAGATGTCATGCGAAATGGAATCTCTTGGTTTTTCATGACACTGACTGCCCTTTTGGTTGGTTCGATTGTTCAGAAAGAAATTCTTGAACGCAAGTATCAGACTGGACCTGCACATCTGGACCGCCAACTGGCATATCCTGAAGGATTGCGTCGAGGTTTGCTTTCTGTCGGCTTCGCCTTACTCGGTTTGTATTGGCTTTCAGCTGATGCAGCCGTCTACCTGTGGGCTCCATCTCTCTTCTGTAGCGTTTGGGCTGCTTATGGTGTATATCGTACAATTTTGGCAGCGAAAACACCTCCGACACACAAGGACATGATGTGAGGGTGAAGCATGACCCTTCGCCTCTCCAGGGATGCGGAAAAACCCCTGCGTGATCACTTTGATGAGTTGACGGCTCGAGGTACTGGCTTACTACTTGTTCTCAGCATTTCAACAGTGGTTTGGTGGACTCAAATTGATCCTTTGCTTGAAGGTTGGCTGTCAGCCCTTCCATCCTCTGCACAAAGTAGTGTGGTGACCATCTATGATCCACACGGATGGATGGCGACACGCTGGTCAATGATTGCACTGATGGCCCTTCTTACCACGATGCCTTTTGCCATTCATCAACTCCTAGCGTTTTCTCGCGGGGGTTTGCTACCCAGTGAGCGAAGATGGGTTCGAAATGTCACTGCTGGAGGTGGCTCGATTGCCTTGGTCGCAGCCATATATTGGTGGGTTTGGGGGTACCCCCTTGCGATTGAGAGTGCGGGGGAATTTGGTGGAATTGATGGAATCAATCCCAGTTATGATGCTGTACTGTTGTTTGAGGTGGGCATTGGTATTTCATGGTGGATTTTCTTGACGATTATTTCGATTATCGGATTGGCCTTCGCTAGATTGTATTCTCTATTGAATGGCGAAACTATAGATCCTTTCAAAATTCGAGTACACGGCTCCGTTCTGTTCCTTTGGTGGTTGGTGGGTCCATCTGCTTTAGATGGCATCTGGTTCACGCTTGCCATCATGCTTGTCTTGTTACCAGAAATCTTTGTTCGTAGCGCCCCTGAATCCGTTCTTTCTGATGCGGCTAGATCACCAGAACCTGTATTCGATTCAGATGGAGTATTGCATCGCAAATTGTTTGCCATGTGTCATTGTGAAGGTGCTTGTCCAAAGGTGCCATCGGCCGGAGCTCCTAGTCACCTTGGTTGGGTTGAAACCCAAGCATTGTGCCTAGACGATGATGCTAGAGATGCCCTTCTAGATGCAATTGTGCGGAATGATGTCAGTGAGTTGATTATCAGTGGATGCAACGGCACTCCATTGCCTGTCAACTTCCGTCAATCCATTCAGGCACGCAGTTGCCATTTGACGGGCCTCAACTGGTTGGATGTACCCGACGATATCACAGAGCGTGAATCGACACTTCATGGTCTAGTTTTTGGCGATTAATGTGATGTTTTCAGCAATCTTCTAGGCGTGGGCTTGAAGGATTACGCTGTTCTCGCAGTGAATATGAGTCGGCTTGTCCGGGTTGCCGTCGCCATTGCCATTGTCTTGGCTGGACAATGGCTTGCAGGGCAACCTCATCTGTACATGCCAATTTTTGATGCGATACGTGAAGAGGTCATCATGACCAATGATGCAGAGATCGTAGAGATGCAGGATGATGAACGCTGGTTGGTAGTCATTGTTCAATTCCCTGATTCACCTGCGAACAGCAATACTGTAGATCGCGCCAACTCGATGTTGATGGGTGCCAACTCTGCGGCGACGTATTTTTCGGAAATTAGTAATGGGCGCTCAACACTTACCGCCGATATCCAATCGACCATTCATACAGCGCACCATTCGGAAGCAGCCTATGGAAGCGATTCGGGCGCTGAACGCGATGTTGGTGATGCGAGTACGGGGGGCCCTGCCGGTTTGGTTGAGGAAGCTCTCACAGAGACTTTTGACAATGTTGACATGGCTCCCTATGATTTCGATAATGATGGATGGGTGGATCGACTGTTAGTGATTCATACCGGTGGTGCGCAAGAAGATGGAGGTGGACAGAACTCCATCTGGAGCCACTACGCTCCACTATCACCCGGGTTTGAAGTCGGTGGGAAGTCAATTGGTGCATATACCATGGCTTCGTTTTCCTCGAATGGTTTGGGCACGATGATTCACGAGATGCTCCATATGATGGGTGCTGTCGATTTGTATGATGTACATACAGCAGTTCCCAGCAGTGATTGGAGTGGCGTGGGTGCTTGGGACATTATGGCCAGTGGAAATTGGAATGGCAACGGTCGAACTCCCGCATTACCCACTTCAGGTACATTGGATTTGATTGGCGCGGTTGAACCACTGGACTTGTCGGTTGGTGCATTGGTCGCCGAAAATCAATCCTATACGATATTGCCTCATGTCCCCAATGCTGGAACGGTACGGTTTACCATTGCACCAGGTGAATACATTTGGATGGAAACTCGCATCGATTCTGGGTTTGATCGTGATTTGCCCGCACATGGTCTACTAGTCACTCAGGAAGATCGTCACCACGCTGACTTTGAGCATAATGAAGTGAATCGCGATCCAGAGCATGCATACCTGAAAGTCATCGAAGCAGATCAAGATGCCAGTTTGGAGAATGGGATTGATGATGACGAAGGTGACATTTTCACTTCGGGTACATTTGGGGCTGATGGAATCCAAATTCGGGATGGACATGGGAGATTGGTTCCATGGACCGTCACCATTGATTCCTTCGACAGCAGTGGAACCGATATCACGGTCTCGCATCCAGGGCCAGGTCATGCCGAAATCATGCCACCGAGGACGCCTACGCGCCTCTTAGGAAACGAGAACGTACCGATTACCTACACGGCCAAACAAGAGTGTATGCCTTGGTCCCAACTGACCAGTTCGGATGGTCGCATAGTTTCCTTGGTTGGTGCTAGAATGCTTGATGTGGGGGAAACCAGTGAATTCTATCTCGCTTTCTCTGAATCTGCTACGCCCGGAACTACAGGATACATCGAAGGTACCCTTGGTTGTGGAACACAGAATCCTGCAACTGATATCAAAATCGAATGGTCCATTGTCAGCAATCGTTTGATTCCTGAAGTGATGGAGGGCCAAATTGATGTCACAGAAATCGTCACCCTTGAGCATGTTTTGTCGTTTGATGGGACAGGGTACACGACTTATGATGTCGTCATTGAAGGCCCCCTCTCTCGGATTGCCAGTACCGGTGTTCAACAAAGTCTAGGCCCGGGCAGTGTAATCCAATTGGAAATCAACCCGAATGGGTTGTTGTCACCTGGGATGCTTGCAAATGGCAAGGTCCAACTCTACGATGAGTTCGGATTGGCCGGGGAATTCAATGTCACACTACAGGCCGAGCCACCCGGTAGTGTTGGAGGGGCACTGATGTGGCTGGCCGAGCCCGCAAACAACGTTCAATTGATCTCCGTGCTGATGGCTTTCTGGGTTATCAGCAGTGGTCGTAAGGGCGTGAAAGAGAAACCAAATCCAATGTCGATCCGACGGCCTAGTGAACAAATCATGGCCCAACCTATGCCAGAATACATCGATAGTGATGAGTTTGGCAACCTTCGACAGTTCTAATGCTTGACAGGATTCATCCATCGTGAATCCGACGGTGGTCTCTCGATTGCGAGATATCTCCAATCGTTGTTTGAGTTGGAGTAGGCACAAAGCCAGGACTTGTTGACGTTGGCCGCGAGTCTTGCTGACAAGCAGACCTCACCCCAATTGGTCGGCGCTTCTTCCACAGGAACAATTAGCCATGGGGCATGTTCCCCACCGACTGCACCTGCATAAGCACGCCAACGAGTACCATACTTGAATCCGGAACGAATCGCTAATCCTCTCGAAAGTAAATCCGACAGGAGTTCAACCCTTCTCCCGACTTCATCAGATGGAATTGGCATAGTTGGGTTCACGATCCGACTGACAATACGTCCTTCGATTTCTGAAAGCCATATACCTCCTTCAAGACGTATTCCAATCCCATTGATTGGCCATCTTTCTGGTTCAATACCAAGCCAGATTCCTTCTGAAGTTTCACGAGATTCTGACCAAGCATGCGCGATGATTCTACGCTGTTCATTGTCAAGTTCTCTGAAAGGATTTGCAAGAGCACCATTGGGTTGATGGAACGTACTGCGATAGGTCACCACACTGTGTTCATCATCGATGATCAACAATTCTGGAATTCTGCCACCCGCTTCGATATTTGCTGTCCATTCTGCCAATTCATCCCAGTCGATGCTATCGCTGGCTTTGACCCAGCGGATTTCTGCCAATGGCATTGCTTCCTTCGGCTTGACATTTCTTGACCATCTCAGGGCCCAAGAACGGGGGTCAAGAAGCACGGCATTGGCTGCACTCAAGTTCTCAGCGAGGACGACTTTCTCACCCGGAAATCTTAGTGCGCCAAGGATTTCACATTCAAGCAATAAATCTGGGCATTCCACCAATGCCTCGGATAACCACTGCGCATGTGGGATTGGCAACCCTCTCAAACGATGTGCACAGAGGACCTCAGCAGTGGTCAGTTGAACACCATCCCGAATCGGCCTCCCGAAACATCCTCTGTCCCATAGGCGATTGGCAGTGGTGCCCAAAACAACCCAGGCGCCCCCACGTTTTACGGGAACAGGGAGGCGACTACCCCCTGCACTATTCGCGGCCATGCAATCTCCCCGCGACTGCCGACCTTTGATTGCAACGCCTCCTGAAGTAGCATTATGGCGAATTACCTAAGAGTCATCACGAACCACGACCCTCTAGAGGTGTCGTTTTGGCGGGTGGAATGTTGTTGACACTCACGGTTGAGCAGCGTGTTTTACTCCATCTATGGGATACCCCTCTGGGTGACAATCCATGGGAAGGTCGCCCTGAATTGACCCAAGCCGGCGTCTCGGAAGCTGTAGGCATTGCAAGAAAGCATCTCCCTCGTACGCTCAAAAAGCTTCGTGAGAAGGCCCACATCCTTGAGGAGACTCGTCATGTTGCTGGTGCCAAGCAACGTTGTCGTGTTTATGGATTGAGCAATGAAGGTCGCAGGGCTGCAAGTGAACTCGTCGATGATTTGCACATGCGTAAGGTCAAGTTTGAGGGTGAGGAAGTTGATGTCAAATCACTTCACAATCACACCATGGCTTTGCTCGATCTGTTACGCAACATTGATTCTTCTGGAACCTATCAACTTCAACCACAATCTGTGCCCGATCAAACCACTTCTATCGATGGTCGGGATTTACCTCTTGAACACCGGCTGGCCATCTACGATAGCATTGTTCGAACCGCCTGGGCAGATGGAATCGTTACCAAGGATGAGCAGGCCATTTTGGATGACATGTCGATGTATTTGGGTTTGGAACCACATCAAACCGAACCCCTCGAAAAGCAAGCAAGGGATGAAGCCGTCAAGCCTGATACCGAAAACACTTCTCTGTACAAGCAAATGCTTGAGGTAGCCTGGCAAGATGGCGAAGTTGATTCGAATGAGCAGGCGATGCTAGATTCTCTAGCAGACATGCTGGGCCTCGATTCTGCACGTGAAGTTCAACTCGATTGGGTCTGTGACAGACTCGACGATCGCCTCAAGGCCTACTGTTCGGCGATGGAAGCCGCTTGGGAAGATGGAACGGTCAGTCAAGATGAAGAAAACATGCTTCAAAATATGCGAAATTCCCTTGCAATTTCAGAGCAAGAGCACCAAACAATCCTCGGCGTGGTTCGGGCGAAGTTGAATTAGCGCCTTTGCCTCGGACCGATGAGAACGATGCCTTGGGTCCTTGATGAAATCATTCAGGCTGAAGTAGATCGCCTGAAGCGCTTGCGGGTTCTCGTCGATGAAATGCCGCCGACGAACGTGACACTGGTCGGCGATTCCGTTCTTGATCGATACGTTCACGGATGGGCGAATCGGTTGAATGCCACCGCTCCAGTCCCAGCGGTGAAGGTCACTTCGACTGAGGAGTTTGCCGGTGCTGCTGCTCACGTCGCGAGAGGATTGAAATCGCTTGGGTTGAATGCACGTTTGTTCTCAATCATTGGTGGCGATGAAGCTGGCCAAACTCTGGCTTCTAATCTTAAGCAAGAGGGTATTGAAACCAATGGTTTGCGAGTGGTCGCCAATCGACAAACAGTAGTCAAAACGCGAGTATATGGTGCTCGTGAGTCATTGATTGATCAAAATCAATTGCTTTTGCAAATTGATGATGAACCACAAGAGGACATGCCACCAGCAGTTTCCCAACGCCTGACTGTCTCGGCACTGGCATCATTATCTGATGCAGAAGTTCTCATCTTGTCCGATTACAATAAGGGTGCCATCACCGATGAAGGTGCACAACAATTGATCTCAGCAGCGAATGGAAATGGAATCCCGACGATTTGTGATCCGAAATTAACGGGACTCAACCGTACAGATGGGGCGACCTGTGTTCTATTCGAAATTCGAGGACTGGAATTGACCCGTCGCAGACTGGGCCTTGATTCAGCTTCTGATACCGCACGGGAGCTCATCGAAAGGTACCACTGGGAAGCCCTGGTTGTACTTGGAGGGACGCACGGTTTGTGGTTGTACACAGCTGAAGAGGAACACCACATTCCTTGCATGCTCGATGAAGCGAGGCAAATCATTGGTTTGCACGATGCCGCAGCTGTCGCTATGGCTGCAGCACTTTCTCAAGGTGCATCATTGCATGATGCTGCGACATTGGCTCATGCAGCTTGTGAAACCATCCTCGCTGCAGAGGAAGGTCAGGAAGTCCTCGATCGTCGTACGCTTTCGGCTTCGCTCGACGAACGAGCATGGCAAATGCAGGTCAGTGATCGCTGATGGGTGCACTTGACGGCATCCGTATTCTTGACCTCAGTCGGATATTGGCAGGGCCATGGGCCACGCAAATGCTCGCTGATTTGGGTGCAGACGTAGTCAAAGTCGAAGCCGAGTGGGGCGATGATACACGCAAATGGGGTCCACCATTCGTCGGTGACGATGCGGCATACTTCCACTCATGTAATCGTGGAAAGCGCTCGATGATTCTTGATTTGAAAACCGAGGAATCGATACAAACATTGCACCAGTTAATCGATTGTGCCGATGTAGTTGTTGAGAATTTTCGTGCAGGTACATTGGAAAAGTGGGGTGTTCACCCTGAGAAATTTGATGGAAAAATTCTGTGTAGAATTACGGGATATGGTCAAACGGGGCCTCGAGCAGCAGAGCCTGGATACGATATCGCGCTGCAGGCCATGACCGGAATCATGTCTGTGACTGGCAATGCCAACGGTGAACCTGCCAAGGTCGGTGTGGCGTGGATTGATGTTTTGACGGGTATGATGGCAGGCAATGGTATCCTCGCCGCACTGTTCCATCGCGAACGAACAGGTGAAGGACAAATCATTGATTTGAGCCTATTTGATGTTGCTTTGATGGCGATGGTCAACCAGGCGCAGAATTGGGTTGCCTCCGGACAAGATCCAACTCGAATGGGTCATGCTCACCCGAATATTGTCCCCTATCAAGCATTCCGAGCCAAAGATGATTGGTTCATCCTCGCCTGTGGTAATGATTCTCAGTTCGTTAGTGTTTGTGAGGTCACGAAAGCCACTCAACTGATGCGTCCAGAACTTGCGGAGAATTCCGGGCGTTTGGCGGCCCGAGATGAAATCATCGAAATCTTATCATCAATCATCGTGCAACATCCAGTCAATTACTGGGTTTCAGAATTCAGCAAAAGCGGTGTACCTTGCACGCCAATTCTCTCGGTGTCACAAGCCTTCAATGATGCACAAGCAGTTGCACGTAAGGCGTTGTGGAATTTAGATGGACAAGACAGTGTTGCCAATGCGCTCAGATTCATGTCTAAAACTCCAGCAGAGTCGACCAAAAGACCGCCTAAATTGGGCGAGCATACCGCTGAAGTCATTGCCGATTGGTTGGGTGATGAAAGATGAGTTGGTGGGTGTTGCCAACGACGGCAGACATCGGGATTGTCTGTTTTGCTCAATCTTCTTCGCGTTTGTTTGAAGAGGCCGCATCGGGCCTACAACATATCCTACTATCCGATGCTGCGATTAAATCTGTTGAGACACACCTTCGTCACACCAGCCAATGGTCGATTGAAGCAACTGAGGGAAGAGAAGATTTGACCCTGGTTCGATGGCTTGAGGAAGTGCTCTACAAGTGCGAGGTAGAACGTCAATTTTTGGTGGATTGCCAAATCAAAATTGATGAAGAACTTCTAGCTCAGGTTTCGTGGGTGAATGCGGATACAATCGAGCGTGAAATCGAGGTCAAGGCTGTGACTCGACACGAATTACAATGTCGCTCAGTTGCTCAAGGAGAGATCATTGCTGGGAGGGGGGATGTCCCCGATTTTGAGGGGCCAGGATGGTACTGTAGGGTCATCTTTGACATTTGATTACTCTTCACTGATCTGCGTATTTTTACCGGTATGAACCAAGGCCAAGCACGTTGCCAATATGGCAGAGAAAAGAATGCTGATTGTCAACAATTGACCTGTATTTTTGGCCGGAGGGAATGTGGTCAATGACAATAGGAAAAACACCGAGACGGAGGAGAGTGCCGCACCCCATCGTGCCGACATATCCAATCGTGTCGGTCGATGATCAGCACTCGCATGTGAGAGATAGTCGGCAGCAAAACCCATGCCTAGCAATACTGCCAACGCGGTATTGACTCCTCTGCCTCCAAACAGAGTTGCCATGCCATCAACTGCCGCACCGATTGCGATGGAACCCACAGCAATTCTGGCCGCTTGTTTTGGATTGCGCAATGCAAAGTATGCGACGATGAAAATCACCAAACCAGCCGAAAGAATCTGTGCAATCCGAGATTCTTCGAATGTTTTCGAGGCCAGTGCACCTGTGGGCAAATCGCCTCCAACCACACCTACCATTTGATTCCGCTCCATTAACAAATGAAGGTCGTCCATGAATTGAATCGCAGCTTCGGAGTTCTGTCCATCGATGAACACCGCGATGGCCACGCCGGAGGTCACACCTTCGTGCTGCAATCGTTGCGCCAAACTACCGTCTAGGAACAAAGTCTCGTCTCCCTCTTCGACGGCTTGATCGACAGTGGTGGCGTTTTCCGCAGTGATACCAATCACCATCGGGGTTCTCAGCATCCCAGTTTCCAGTGAAATGACACTGGGGTGGTGTCCGATTTGCTGTTGTAAGTTCTGGAGTTTTAGGTAATCCTCTTCACTTCCGCCATCCACATCGATGACGACCCATGCCAAGGTGCTGGATGCCAAGACATACTTTGACTGCAATTCTTCCATTTCCACCAAGGCAGGGTCGTCTTCGGGTAGGAATTGCTCAATGTCCATGACATTCACTCCAGGTGGTGCCATGACGGCAATCGATGCGAGAATAATCAACGCAACCGGCCACGCCCATGCAGAGGACGAATTTGCGGTGGACGTAACTCCGCTGAAATCCTCGTGGACTTTCCGCCGATTGAGGAAGAAATCCTCCAGCAAATAACGGGTCATCACCCAATCCAAGATGATTCCAATCGCCATTACCAACCCAAGAGAGCGTTGTGCACGGATGGGTGAAAACAAGGCCAATGATACCGCAGCCACCGTCGTAATCATGGCGACAAACAGCATGCTTCTGACTTCATCTCGATTGCGTGATGATCTTGAGTACCAATAGGCTCCATCGACAGCCACTCCCATGATGATGGGCAACGCGATTCCATCAAGCACTGAAAATTCAAAGTCGAACAATGAAAGCAAACCGAGCTCAGCACCAATCACCAAACAGACGCCACCGATGGTTGCAGTGGCAACTTGCCAGTCACGTAAGCCAATCGTCAGTATCAATCCGAGTAAGAAAATCGAGGGGATGATGACCATGACAAGTTCAGCTTCAGCGTTTGCTTTCGCTTTGCCATACAGCATGTTCACGCCCGCGGCTGAGACATCGTAGTCTGTATTTTCGCTGACTTTGTCCGCCCAGATATTGAGTTCATTCCAATCTCCTCCCTGACCACCTGCACCGACATAGACTAGCCAAAGGATTTCGTTCGAGGCAGGTGCTTGTGTAGCCGATGATCCTGGGAATGCGGGGCAAGCAATGCCAAAGTTGGCCCCTTCGGGTAGCATCAGGAGTGTGGCCTCAAATGCTGATTTTTCGGCATTATTTGCCGAATTACCACACCAACCTTCCTCAATTTCAGGTTGCAGAACATCGGCCCATCGAGTTGCTTCCTGAAGCGAGCGATTTCTTGAATCAAACGCATTAGACCAAGCGCCAAAGGGTGTAATTACGCGATCGATATTCAGCGAACTGTATTCACAATCTTCAGCGTTTTCTGCGATGCAAGAGTCCCATGATGTATCTGGATTCGAACCGTCTAAAAATTCAGATTCAAGTTGCAATAAATCCTGAACACGGGTGAGGTTATTGGTGAGCAAACCCCCCTCATCATGTCGAATCCGTAGCACAAGTTGGTAGTTCTCATCTTCTGTACTACCTTCGCGAATTTTCATCATGGCCTCATCATCAAAGATGACCTCCGTATTCATCTTGGGTTCGATCGGATTAAACAGAAGCAATCCTGCCGACAGGAGCATCCCAACCACAAGGGCGAGACGAAGTTGCTCAGGTCGCATAATGGGTGCTGGGCAACGCTACCGCATATCAGCACAGCGGGTGTCCTGCAAGGACACCCGTGGTTTGTGAGGATTTTACTCAGACCCATTCCATCCATTTGCCAGTGGCATGGTCTCGATAGTACCACGAACCACTTCCTTCTGGATATTGGATGACTTCATACCCGTCTTGCATCGTACCGCGCATGGTGGGTGGTGGTCCACTAGGACCACTGTCAAACATGCGGTCTTGCGAAGCAATCATGTTGGCAGGTTCCTCATACCAATCTTCGTCAGCATCTGAACGTCCACGTATGAACAAGACGGCACCCGCAATTGCGAGCATCAATACAACAACAACTCCAGCAATGATACCAATCGTAGCCAAGTCTGTGCCTGATGTACTGGATTCATCTCCATCTGAATTTTCATCGTTATTGTCGCCCGTCGTGTTTGTTTGATCATCAGGATTGTTTGGGTCAACAGTTCCATCATATTCGCAAGAACCATCATCAGTATTTGCTGCAGAATTGTAGTTCAATGCTGTTGAATCCGTGCAACCAGGAACTGCATCTGGGCCATTGGGGTCGATGGCATCATTTGGATCACAAACGGAATCTGAATCATCCGCATTGTCACCGATTCCATCTCCATCACAATCCAACCATTCACTGGGATCGTCCGGGAACGCATCTTCGGAATCCACAGTTCCATCGCCGTCAGAGTCGGCCGGCAAACCTTCTCCGTCACCGGTTTCAACACCTTCTTCGGTGACGATGATGAGTAGTTCTTCTGTATTGTACATCTCACCAGAGAACCGAATCAAAATTTCACCCTCAGTGACGCCAAATGAGACACGTCCATCATCATCTGTAATCAGCCCAAATAGCGTGATATTGTTACGGATCAGAACCGCTGAAAGTCCTTCAATAGGTTGCTTGGTTTCATCATCGATGGCTGTGATTTGCACAACATCACCCGGTAAAGGATTGGCTGGACTGAAGCTCAGTGACATGTTCATCATGATTGGAGGTTCGGGGTTCGGCTCAGCGACCTTTTCATCTAACGCAGCCATGATGGTTGCATCCTCTCCTTCGCCGATTTGGACCATGGCAATGACGGTGTAGTCATCTTGAGGTGATGATAGGTCAGGCAAGTGCAAGTCTGCACTCGAACCGAGTCCCCAAGCAAATGAGTCAAGACTACTGAAAATTTCGTCGAATAAATCGAAGACCGCATCTTCCTCTTCCTGACCGTCCAATTGTTCTTCATTTGAACAAACTCGATCATTGTCAACGTCAAATTCCCAATATGTGTATCCCATTTCTTCATCTTCTACCTCTGATATTTCGACTTCGAAATATCCTGAATCCACGGTCAGTCGATACTCACCGGCGCTGAGGTCATAATTCGCATAGAAATTCCCTGGCTCCTCCTCCCCACTCTGGCTCCAATCTGATTCAGGTTGAATGACAATCCCATTTTCATCCGCCAATACAGCATTTGGTGAGTATTCATGAGGGTGGACATATTCGTTTGAATCATCGTTAAGCTGCATTCTGATAAATTCATCTTGCGTTTGCCAATCTTCTTCGTGCCAACCTTCCAATTCCTCACAAGTTGCTTCTAGGTCTTGCTCAAAGTTGACCCAGCCAAACACTTGTTCTCTGATTACATCTCCATACAGAATTTCAGTGAATGCGGATAGGTCTACCGATGCGGGGTCAAGTCCGACCTTTGGTGTTGCAATCGCTAGAATGCGTGAAGCAACACCATACTCTTCGTCGAGTGCAATGTTGGTGGTTTGGCCTGGACCCAATGTTCCATCAAAATCGAGTGTACCAGGGTTGTTTAGAATCACACCGAAATGAATCGCTGTTGGCCACAATGCACCTTCTTCCAAAATCATGCTCACGACCAAACTCATGGGGGCATGGACGTAAAATTGACTGGTTCTTGTCGTCGTTCCCGACTGGAATTCGAGCTCATCCGATTGCGTCTCCCAATTTTCCATATCGATATCAGGGAAGGGGACATTCATCGGGAGTGGTGCAACCATCAGTTGCACCGTGTATTCCTCATCGCCCATCCCAGATGTAGTCACATCAATGTCGACCAAGTTGTCATTATTCGGGGTGGCTGTGTACACGGGGATACCCGCAAATGTGGTTTCTTCAACAAGATCTCCACCGAGTGAAATCGATGCCTCTGTCACCGCGACCAAATTGAGTCCGAGCCCCGTCATCTCTGAACCATCACGAATATGCTTGGTCTGTACGACACTGATGTACAGTCCTGGCAAGGAAGGGGTGGCAGTCATGGTGGCCATGCCATTCGAATCAGTGGTGAAAATTTGCTCATCCATGACCTCAAACGGCCCGTCTGTGATGAATGCATCAATGATTTCTGGATTTGGTGTGGCTGATTGTTCGCCAGCCAACACGCACCATCCCATCTCAATCTCACTTGCTGTGTATGGTCCGTCATCATCACCGTATTCGGTGAATCCTGATTCCTCTTCCCCAACCTCATATTCTAGGATGTGGGTTACTGGAGAATACCCATCGACGGGTGTGTATGTAACATGAATCGAGTAGTACCCATTGTTGTCATAAGTGTGGCTTTCCCATCCGTTCAACTGGTGTGAATCTCCATCATTTGTATACTCATGTTCTTCACTTCCATCACCCCAGTCGATTGTCAGAGTATCTAAGTCAGGTTTCTCGTATACCACCGTATCCCCTCCATCTTCAGGTGGGAATTCGAAATTCCCATAGGTCCAGTCAATGTATGCAGTATCACCTCCAGCACTGCCATAGGTTTCAGCGCAACCGGCCGTACCGGGCAATGGTATCTGACGCATGAATTCAAACTCTAATCCACTCTCAGTCGTTCCCGTTGTAAGGATATCAGCAAGACCACCCGATGCAGGCAAAACATCATTGTGGCTTGCACCCCATGTGCTGCCCATTCCATTGATTTCAATCCTATCTTCGATTGAAGCAGCCTGTGGGTGGACTGAATTGTCATCATCCCACCGATCTGACAACGGTTCAATAATGCCCATCACGTCTCCATCGAGGTCATCACCATTGTAACTAGCAACGATGTTGGTTGAACCCGAGGTGTAATCGACGTCTCCTTCTGGAGACAGTGTAGCAGCCGCTTCAGGTCCCTTTTGCGGTGAGACTCGCAGAATCGCGATGTCGACCTCAGCATCGGCGACCGGTCCGTAGGCATCGTAAGAAAGCGCCTCGACATCATATGATGCGTCAACAGCGGTCGTCTCATCTTGATCCACAAGAACTCCGAGTGCTGAACCAACGAACATTTCATCCATGCCACTCTCGTAGGTTAATCCAATCAAAATGCTTGACTGCAAAGGTTCGAGTTCAATGTATGCCTCATAGACTTCATCGGCGTATGCATAATTTTCCAATGGTTGACTAAACGTCCAAACATTGTTCTTGATTGAATCTGCGGTCAAGCGTCCAAAATATGCATCTCGTCTATTGTCTAACACAAGAACCGCTGACTCAACTTGGCCAGAGGAATCGGTCATCGACATCGTCATTGTTTCAGGATACTTGGATTCGTCGTCAGGGCCGATGAAACCTAGTTGGACACCTAGATCAAGCACGTTGGGGTCATAGAGTGTCGTTTCGATATCATGCAGCTCTTCGAAAATAATCGTTTGA
>CEUJ01010232.1_pt1 | contig 28440 bp, 24 predicted proteins | sample 361531 | NCBI WGS metagenome assembly CEUJ01 (sample SAMEA2622842, study PRJEB7988) | marine metagenome | biome: marine biome (ENVO:00000447); feature: marine epipelagic mixed layer (ENVO:xxxxxxxxx); material: "saline water (ENVO:00002010), including plankton (ENVO:xxxxxxxx)" | depth 140 m | reverse complement strand
TCATTATTTTTTTTACAAGAATTATAATTTAAAAATAAAATTATTATTATAAAAAAAATTAATACTAATAAAATAATATTATTATTTGATTTTGATACCATTTTAATATATAATATAATATAAAATTATTAATAATTTTATATTATTTTAATTATCTACATTTACCAAATAACCAATTTTTAGCTTTAATACACCCTTTTCTAATATTTGGTTGAAGCATAATTAAGGTAATTGCATTATCAATTAATTTTTTAAATTGTTCTTCTTGTTCATCTGGAATTAAATCATATTTTTCAAATATGTAATCAACTATTTCTTTAAAAAGTTCAGGTAATTCTTCATATGTAACTTTAACATTACCAAGATTATTATAACATTCAGTTACAATAGTCATAATTTCAGGAATATCATTAGCATCTACTTTACCATCTGCCATAATATACTTTATATTTCCTTCAATTGTTTTGAAGAACTTTGGATTATCAACTAAAATTTGTGCAATATTGCTTAAATTTTCAGACATATATATTATATTAGAAATTATTTAATAATTAATATGAAAAATTGATTATTAAAATAATTTAAATAATTATATATATTATTTATTAATGAAAGTTGATAGTATTATTAATGAATTAAAAAAAGATATTTTTGGTACTATAGAAAAATTATCTACAAATGAGTTAGTTAATATAATCAATGTTACTACTGAACATTATTATAATAAAGAACCACTTATTGATGATAATACATTTGATATTCTTCTTGATTATTTAAGATTAAGAGACCCAAAAAATAAAGTATTAAAACAGATTGGTACATCAAGTATAAGTAAAGACGATGTTGAATTACCTTATTTTTTAGGAAGTATGGATAAATTAAGACCATATGTAGATGGAGAAGTAAAAAAGTTTAAAAAATGGATTAAAAATTATAGTAAGCCATATTATTTAAGTGATAAATTAGATGGTATATCTGCTTTAATAGTTTATAATTTTGACAACACTATTAAAATGTATACGCGGGGTTCTGCGATAATGGGTAAAGATATCACACAATTAATTAAATATTTCAAAAATATTCCAAATATTGAAGATATAAAATCATTCTGTAAAAGTAATAAAATTGAGGGTAAAAAATGTTATCTTGCATTTAGAGGTGAGTTAGTAATGACACGAGAAGTATTTGAAAAACGATGGAGTAAAGAAAAAAAGAATATAAGGAATACTGTTGGTGGTTTAGTAAATAGTAAAAAAATTAATCCTAAATTAGCTAGAGATACCAGATTTGTATGTTATAATGTATTAGACCCAAATACTTTTATAAAAAGACAATATGAAATAATAGAAAAATTAGGTTTATATTGTGTTCATTATAGAGATACTGATAAAATAAACATGGAACTATTATCAAAATATCTAAAAAAGAGAAAAGAAAAAGCAAAATATGATATAGATGGAATTATTGTAACTAACAACGATTATCATACACAAAATGTTGATGCAAATCCAGAATATGCTTTTGCTTTCAAAGATATGTTAGAAAATCAAAAAGTAATTGCTATCGTAAAAGATATTGAATGGAATGTAAGTAAAGATAAACGTATTAAACCAGTTGTAATAATTAATAAGGTTAATATAGGTGGAGTTGATATTACACGTGTAACGGGTAATAATGCAAGATTTATTAAAGATAATGGTATAGGTAAAGGTACTGAATTAGAGATTATTAGAAGCGGAGATGTTATTCCAAAAATTGTAAAAATTATAAAGAAAACAAAACCATTATTTCCGAATTTAAATTATGAATGGGATAAAAATAATGTTGAAATTAAAATTATTGGTGAAAACTTGGATGATGTAAATATAAAAAATATACATTATTTTTTCTCACAACTAGATACAAAAGGCATGGGTGAAAGAATTGTTAGAAAATTATATGAAAATAAAATAAATAGTATTGAAAAAATTCTTAAAATAAAAAAAGAATCATTATTAGATATCGAAGGTTTTAAAGAAAAGTCTGCAGATAATTTGGTTAAAGCTATTAAAAAAGCAGTTAATGATAAAACACTAGCGGAAATTATGAATGCTAGTAATAAGCTTGGTGCAGGAATGGGGATTGAAAGAATGAAAATAATAACTTTAACATATCCATCTATTTTATCAAATAAATGGACTAAGGAACAATTTGTTGAAAAAATTAAAAAGATAGATGGTTTTGATGATATTACTGCAAATATATTTGTAAGTAATTTTAAATCATTCTTAGACTTTTATAATAATATTAAAAATCTTATTAGTATAAAAGAAAAACAAATAAAAAAAAATGGGAAATACAAAGACATGAAAATTGTTGTTTCTGGTTTCAGAGATAAAGATATAATTAGTTATATTGAAAATGAAGGCGGTATATTAACTAATACTGTTTCAAAAAATACTGATTTACTTATTATAAAAGATAAAAGTGTAATGGATACTAGCAAAGTTATAAAAGCAAAAGAAATGGGTATAAAAATAATAACAAAAGATAATATTAAATAGTTTCAATATCTTTAATTTTTTTAAATTTCTTATCTAACAGATGCTTAACATAATTATCTATTTTATTGATTTGTCTCGTGTCTTCAATACATAAAAAATGAGAATTATCTAAACGATTAAGAATCTTACTAGTAAAATTATTATCTAATTGAATTAAAATTTTTGTTTTATATTTATTACTGAAAATAATTTTATTTTTTTTTAAATAATAAAAACAAAAAATGTCATTTATTGGGAAATCATCATCACTTCTAATTACTCTATTTTTATTTTTAATTATTTCATCTTTATATTTTTTACATATTTTTTTAACCATTGATTTTTTATATATATGAGGATTATGTCCAATTTGACCATCTATTTTATCTTTAATATTTAGTATTTCATATATTCTATCTCTTGATTCTATGCAACCATTGTCTATATCATAAAAAAATATTTTAATAAACTTACTAGCTATACTTGGATATTTAAGTGCAATATTAAATAATCGATTTGATTCTTTATACCAAATAAGTTTACCTGTATCTTTTTCAATAAAATCTGATATTTTAAGTTTTCTCATTAAAATAAAATCATCATTAAAGTATAAATAATACTCTGACAATCCTTCTATTTTGTGTAAACATGACTCGATTACAGTTGAATTATAAGTTCTATAACCTAGTAAATCTGAATATAATATAGGTATATAATTATCTTTTGGTTTAATACATTTAGGTAGTTTACCATTATTAGTTACAAAATAAATATTTCTAAATTGATTTTTAAAATATTTTTCTACACTATAAACTGAATATTTAATTTCATTTAAATCTGAATTATATCTACATATACTATTATTACTACAATCTTTTTTTTTTTGTTTTAACCATTTTTTATCATTACAATCAACATATGTATAAACTATGTCTAAAATAATATTATTATCCTTATTCATGATTTATTAAAATATACATATAAATTATATTTAAATAAACTCATTTTTATAAATTTATTTTACTATTACTAATCGAATTTAAAATAAGTTTATTTAATTTTAAATTATTTATTTTTCATAGTAGGATATATTAAAAATCTATCTGGATAATCTGTTATAGTATGAATAATTAATACTCCAATAAACACAAATACTGATATTTTATAAAAATCCATATTATTATACAATCTTAGATAATTATCTATAAATAATAATTTAAAGATAATTATATTATATAATTAATGGATATAGAATCTTTATTATCAATTAAATCATTACCCGAATGTAATATATTTAATGAGGAAATATTAAGTAATATAAAATCATATTTTAAAGAATCAAATATTAAATATGTAAAAAAAAATAAAAAAATATGCAATGTTTTAAAAAATTCCAATTTTAATTTAAAAAAAAATACAATTAATAATAAAATAATATTTATTTTAAATAAATTATCTGAAACTAATATTGATAATATTATTATTGAATTTATTAAAAATATTAAAATTGATAATATTGAAAATTTTGATATATTTCAAAACATTATTTTTGATAAAATAATAAAAGATAGTACTTTTATAGATATTTATTGTGATTTTTTAATTAAAATAATCAAATATATTTATGTAAAATATAATTATAAACCAAATAAATTATTAAGTATATTAGATTCTTTTATAAATAATTTTAAAGAAGAAAATGAATCAGATAGATTAGTTTATTTAAATTTAATGATAATCATGATAAATAAAAATTTTTTTGATAGCAAATTGATTAATGAAATTGCAAATATTTTAATTGAATTAAAATTAATTCCAGATATAAAATTATGGTTTGAATATTATAATTTAAATAAAGAATGTTTAATAGGATTAGATATAGAAAATACTAGAGATAAATTAATGTATGAAAGTATATTTGATAAAAAAATAAAAAATAAATCATATAATGTAAATACTCCAATAAAACAAAAAAATAATACAAATACATTTTTAACACAATGTGAAAATATAATTGAAGAGTATAATTATTTAAATTTAAATGATGAAATAGTATTTTTTATAAATAATGAATGTAAAACAAATGATAATAAATCTTTTTTAATAGAGTATATTATAAAACAGTTTTATAATAAAAAAATGAAAAGTCTTTTTACTTTATTTGAATATATCATTAATAAAAATATTATTGATAAAAATATTATTAAAAATGTATTATTAAAAATGAAAAATGTAAACCCAAAAAAATTTGATTTAAAAAAATTTATCCAAGTATTAGAAAAAAACAATATAAATATAAAAATTTAAATTAATTATATAAATTAATTATATATTTTAAATAAATTACATATATATGAATTTAATTGTAATCTTGTATCAAGTCCATTATTTATAATAATATAGTATTTACTAGTTAATTCAAAAATACTAATTATATTAATATCATCTTTTAATTCATATATAATATAATTTTGAATTATTTGTAATATATCACAAGAATTATATCCATAATCAATAATATTATTTATTTCAGTTAGAGCTTTTAATAAATTATTATTTTTACAATAATCAAATATATTTTTAATATATTCTATTTTTGGTTTATCAATTATATTATTAACAGTATTTTCAGATACTATATTATGGTTATATTTTATACATTCAAGATTATTCATACATTGGCGTATATCATAATTGGAATAAAATAGTAAATTTTTTATGCCAATATCATCATAATCAATATTTTCAATTTTACAAATATTTTGTATTTTTTCTTTTAAACTTTTTATATTAATTGATGGGAAATTTATAATAATACATCTTGTTTGAATAACTTCACTAATTTTATGATGATCATTACAGATAAATATTATTTTTACTTTTTCTTTAAATTCATCCATTATATTAGATAATATCTGTTGTGCTTTATTTGTAATACTATCTGCTTCATCTAAAATTATAAGTTTTAAACCATTTGTTTTTTTCTTACAGAAAGGTAATATTAGATTAGTTATTACATTTAAACCCCTATCATCTGAAGCATTTAGTTCCAAAATATTATTATTATCAAATATTTTACTTCCCAAAAATAATGCTGTGGATGTTTTACCAGTACTTGGTTCTCCGGTTAATATCATATCTTGAATAATATTATTTTTTAACATGGAATTAAATTTTTTTGATAAAAATTTATTAAATATAATATCTTCAAAATTTGTGGGTCTATATTTTTCAACTAATGGTTTTTTAAAAATGTCTTTATTATGCACGAGTTGCTTAAGCATTATATATTTATTGTATATTTATGTCTAAATATATATATATTTCAATATTTTTATATAAATAATAAATATCTAATTAATAATAGTTATTAAATGTTTAATAAAAATTCATGGTATAATAAATTTAATACAAATAACAAAAAAAATGAATTAACTTTAGATATAAAAGAAGATTCATCAGAAACTTCAAACTCTTCGGAAATATCTAATTATGATGATATTTATTTTAAAAAATATTACAATGGGATAATTGGTACAAAATATACACATAAAAATAGATTAATATTAAATTCTGATTTTAATATTGATAATAGATATCAAATTTTAAATAATCTAGGAAAAGGTGCTTTTTCAGATGTTTATAAATGCAAGGACCATAAAAATAATAATATTGTTGCTATAAAAGTTATTAGAAATGAACGTAGATTTCATAGATGTGCATATGACGAAAATAAATTGTATGAAAAAATACAAAAAAATTCTACTTGTGTAAATGTAATAAATTTACAAAGATTCTTTACTTTTAATAATGATTTATTCTTCGTCTTTGATATTCATGGAATATCTTTATACAATTATTATCAAGATAGTGAAAATATTATTAATATGAAAGATTTTTCAAAACAAATATTAGAAGGACTTGTGTATTTACATAATTTTAATATAATTCATGGAGATTTGAAACCTGAAAATATATTGATAAAAGATAATATATTAAAAATAATTGACCTTGGTTCTAGTTTTGAAGAGAAGGAAAATAAATATAATAATTATGTTCAATCTAGATGGTATAGATCGCCAGAAGTATTATTTAATTATCCTATTACGAGGAAAATAGATGTGTGGAGTTATGGGTGTATTATTTATGAATTGTATCACAGAGTTCCTTTATTTCGAGGTAAAAATTCTGAAGATATGAAAGAAAAAATAAATATTTTAGTAGATAAATTAAATAATTGTAATTACTTATTTGTCGAAAGTAATTTTAATTTAAATTTATTTATAAATTTATGTTTAAAATTTAATTATGAAGAAAGATTAAATTCAAATGAATTAATAAAAAATAGGTATTTTAAACCAAGTATAAATTTATAATTTTATATTTTATATAAATTTATATATGTTAAATAATAAAGATATAGATAATATTTATGCTCCTATTGTTTTAATTATAATAGTTCCTTTAATATTATTTAGAATTTTAATAATAACGAACAAAATTAGTAATAATAATTTACCAAATAAAAATGGTTTTATTATGTTTTTTACATTACTTATTTATGGTTTTATATCAATAAAATTAAGTAAAAAAAAATTTACAGGTCCTACAAATGTTGATAATGTTACACCTGAATATGCTGCAAATGGATTTGACTTTTGGATATATACAGTATTTTTAGTTTCTGCAATATCTAAGTTATTTCCAAATATACCTAAAATATTTAGTAAAAATTTTATTCCATTTATTATGATTGCAAATATTTTTGGTTTGATATTTGTAACATATTTATATTATAGATCAAAAGATAATTATTATGATAAAGATATAGATGATAAAAATAAAAAAAGTAAATTAGGTAGATTTTTTAGAGGGTTTGAACATCATCCTAGATTATTTGGAGTTGATATTAAACAATGGACTAATTGTAGATTTGGCATGATAGCATGGCAAATTATTATTTTATTTTTTATGTTTTACTATTTTAAAAAAAATGGTTTTAATAATGGTGTATTTGTAACAGTTTTACTTCAAACAATTTATATTGGAAAGTTCTTTTACTGGGAAACTGGTTACTTTAATACATTAGATATAACTTTAGATAGAGCTGGGTATTACATATGTTGGGGGTGTTTAGTATTTTTACCATCATTGTATACATATTCAACATATTATCTAATTAATCAAAAAGGTGATATTTCTAAAAATGTTGCTCTTATAATATTATTACTTGGTATATATTTTACATATAAAAATTATGATGTGGATAGACAAAAAGAAATTTTCAAAAAACATAAAGAGAATTCAATTATTAATGGGAAGAAGGCAAAATATATGGATGTTAAATATGAAAGGGATGGTAAAGAAGTAGATAGTAAATTATTATTAAGTGGAGATTGGGGTATAACAAGACATAATAATTATACATATGAGATTTTAACATCTGTAATGTGGAGTGCATCAGGATACAAATATGGTATAATGCCATTTTTATATTTAATCTATATAATAATATTATTAGTACATAGAATATATAGGGATGAAGACAAATGTTCTAAAAAATATGGAAAGTATTGGGATGAATATTGCAATATTGTAAAATATAGATTAATTAAAGGTATTTATTAAATATAAATATATTAAATATAAATATATTAAATATTACTATACTCTCCAACATTTATAATTTTTTTATTTAAATCATCGTCAAATACATTTACATTAGTTAAATCATTATATTCAATCATATCACCTAAAATATTATATTCTGTATGAACATTTTTTTGGATTTCATTAATAATATTCTTATTATTCATGATTTCATTAAATAATATTCTTTCTTCATCATATGAAATGTTATTTAAATTTTTTTTCATATGTTTTAATAAAAACCGCTCAGGACCTAAATTGTCTATGATTCTATTCATTTTCATCTGATTTTCATTTCTTAGTTTTACTAAAATATATTCAGTTAATATTTTACTTGTATTGTAATTCAAATGATAATTATAAACACTTAATGATAAATATAAGTTACTAAAAATATCTGCCATATCACCTGATAACATTTGTTCTCTTTTTAATTTACCCCCCTTTAATGCTACAAAATTAGTTAGATTAGAAAAATTTATCATCTGTTGTTGTATATCTCTTCTAAAAGAAAAGGATTTAAAATACATACTCAATGAATGTTTCACCATATTATTAAAATTTGTTTTAAATGAATTTAAATCATTATTTAGTACTGAATCAAGGATAGGAAAAATATATGGATGACTTTTATTTAATCCTTGTCCAAAAATGATTAAACTTCTCGTAAGAGTATTTGAACCTTCAACAGTAATACCAATAGGTGCTGATTTATAATATTTTTCTAAAAAATTACTATTTCCTTTACAAATTGCTGCACCACCATGAATATCCATAGCTTCATTTAATACATTTCTACCACGTTCAGTACATTGTTGTTTCATTATAGCACTGATTACAGCAGGTGATTTACCGCTATCTAAAATATCATTTGTTAATTTTACTGAAGATAAAATAATCCATGTATCTGTAATCATTCTATTAAATTTTTCTTGAATTGCTTCCATTTTCATTAAAGGTAATTTAAATTGTTCTCTAATTTTAATATAATTATAAATACCAATACTTGCAACCTTACTGCTTGCATTAGCACTAGCTGGTAAACTAACACCGCGTCCTGCTGATAAACATTCCATTAACATTTTCCATCCATTACCAATATTTTCTTCTCCTCCAATAACTTGGTCTAATTCAATATAAAATTCTCCTTTTATAGTTCCATTTGGAAATCCAACATCTAATGGATTATGATGAGTATTTTGAATTAAACCAGGGTGATTACGTTCCACTAAAGCAACAGTGACACCAGATTTACCAATTAGATTATCATTATCTCTCAAATTAAATGCGATTCCCATTAAGTTTGCAACTGGGGCTAAAGTAATATATCTTTTGTTAAGTTTTACTTTAATCATAATTTTACCATCTTTTTTTACTATGTCTCCTGTGTCAATACTTCCTGTTGCATCAGAACCATTATTTGGTCCTGTTAAACCAAAACAAGGAATAAAATTTCCATTTGCTAATCCTGGTAAATATTTATTCTTTTGTTCTTCTGTCCCATAATTAATAAGTAATTCTCCAGGACCTAAAGAGTTTGGAACCATTGCAATAACACCAAGTGCAGGGTCAATAGTTGTTATTTTTGTAATTATATCTGATAACTCATTAACACTTAATTTAATACCTCCATATTTTTCATCAATTAAAAAACTAAAATATTTATTTTTTGCTAAATGTTTAATCCATTTATTTTTATTATTATTTGGATATATATGACTATTATCAAATGTTGCACCTAATCTGGATAAATTATCAGTTGGAAATTTATTTTTATAATTTACTATTTTTGGGAAATCAACTTTACCATTTAAAATTTGTCTATCAATACTTGTATCTCCACTTCTTAAAGCAATCAATTCTGTATCTGATATTCTAGGAATTTTATTTTTTACAAAATTAAATAATCTTCTGTACATTATAATAATATATTTAGGTAATTTTTATATAAAAATTAACTAAATATTTTTTAATTTATTTAATATAACAGGATTCAAATTTAGATACTTCAATATATTTACAATATCCATCGTATTTTACTTTTCCAAATCCTTTTAACACTGCCATATTTGATATTTTATGATATCCATATAATACTAAATCTATAAATGTATTATTATCTACTCCAATAGTTACAAAAGTAATATATCCTTTACCATTATTTTTCTTACAACCTCTACCAGTTGCAATTAAACCCTTAAAATTACAATATAGTAAATCATTATCTTTTGAAATAACTTTTTCTAGATTTTTATGTTTATTTGTTCGTTCTTTCCAATATTCATTATAATACATTCCTGGTAAAAACTGTTTTCCTATCCAATATCCATAATTAAAATATTGGTCAACAGGATTTGAATAATATTGTTTTTCTTTTTTATAACTAATTAACTTATTACCATCTAATTTATATGGTTTTTTTCCACAACATAATTCAATTCCTATATTTACAGCCTGTCTATAATGAACCCATTTTCTATAACTAGAATTACAATTATTTAATGTTGATAACCAAAATTCTTTAGAATTGTGTAATTTTTGATATGCTAATGCATATACTAAATTAGCATAGCTATATGCATGAGATTTACAAAATGAATAATAATGCAATTGTTCTAATCGTTCAATAATAATTTTTCTAACTTCTACATTTTTTTCTATTTTATAATATTTTCTTTTAAATTCACTTATTTCTTTTAATTTCCCTTTTGAAAAAGCACGTCTATAATTATCAGCAGTACTTTCATCACAGCTTAGAATTTTTTTTATAAAACGAGTAGCGTCATCATCAAATATAATATAATTATTCCTCTCGTATTTATAAATATCATAATCTTTTAAAAAATCAGATTTTTGGTTATTTTTTGCTGCAGCAGGTCTAATTAATGCTAGACCTACAGCAATTTCTTTTATATTCTTTGGTTTCATTGTTCTAAAAACTTTCATCATTGCTCTAGATTCAGAATGTGTTAATCCTATATTTTCACCAAGAGATAGCATTTTAAAAACTGCATCATCATGCGGGTAATCAATTAATTTTCTATCTGATATACATAGTAATTGTGATAACCCACGATTTGATAAAATATCTATTTTAATTAAATCTTCATTTTCTACTTCATCTTTATCTAATTTAATTTGCTTTCCCATTTGACCATTAATAATTTCAAAATCTTGTAAATAATAATCATCTGGTACTTTGCTTGGAAATATTACAATACCACCACAGTGTAAACTATAACATCTAAATTTCCCTATTAAATCATTTGCTAATTTATGTACTTTATCTCTATCACTTTGTTTTTGAAATATATCACTTAATTCATAATTCTTTGGTACAAATTTTCTATATCCCATCATTCTAATAGCTTCTCTATATGCCGATGATTCTTTAAACTTAATATGATTAGAAATTCGTGCAACATTATTTTCCCAATTTATAAATATTTTTTGATAAATTTTATCTCTTAAATGTGATGGGAAATCTATATCAATATCAGGTATACTTTTTCTTGTTTTATGCATGAATCTAGATAATGCGATATTTTCTTTAATTGGGTCAATATCCGTAATTGCAAGTAAGTAACAATAAAGACAAGAACCGGCTGAACCTCTAATAATATGAGGAACATCTCCAACTAATTCTAAAATTTCATTTACTTGATAAAATACATTTTCAAAATCAAATAATAGTATCAATTTAAATTCTTTCATTAACCTCTTAAAATATTTTTTCTCATCTGGTATTCGTCTTTTTATAATACCTAAAAGCATTTTAATTTTTTTATTTTCTAATAAATCATTATATTTTGATTTAGTATATTTATCTAAAATAAAATTATTATAATTCAATACATCATCATAATTTTTATTAATTATAGGTTCTTTTACTTCTCTCTTTAATAACGATGCGAGCATATTATATCAATAATAATATATAATTTTTATTTAAATCAATTTTTATAAATATATATATATATGGATGATGTAATATTATTTTTAGGAGCTGGTCTTGGTGCTCTCATAATAAAAAAAATTATAAAAAAAAAAAATAGTGAAAATATGGTAGGAGGAGGAGTTAATAATAAAAAATCTTTAAATTTATATGATGAACCTCTACAAATTTGTTCAACTGACCCAATGACAGGATATAGTAGAGATGGTTCTTGTAGATTAATTAAAGAAGATAAAGGAACTCATACAGTATGTGCTGTAATGACTGATGAATTTTTAAAATTTACCAAATCAAAAGGAAATGATCTTTCAACACCAACAATAAGTTTTCCAGGTTTAAAAGCAGGGGATAAATGGTGTTTATGTGCATTAAGATGGAAACAAGCTTATGATGCTGGTAAAGCACCAAAAGTAGATTTTAATGCAACTAATAAAGAAACATTAAAATATGTAAATATGAATAGTTTAAGGGAACATAATATGGATATAGATTTGAGTAATCTTAAACCAGATACTAAATTAAGAGAAAATGATGAAGGTAAAAGTATAAATTCAAAAATAGAGAAGGGAATATTTACTCCGGTATTTAAAAATCCATTAAATGCAAAAAAATTATCACCTACTAGAGGTGTACATATTTCAGTACCTGGATTAATGCCAGCAAGTAATGATACTTGGAAAGACGACACAAATACTGTTTACTATATGCCAAATGATAAAAAACCACATTTACACGGCGATGCACCTCATCACGAAGCAATGTTTGAAATAGATGAGGTATTTGAAATGAGTCAAAATAAATATTTTCCAACTAACAATAAACAAATAGTAGAATATCGTAATAATAAAGGTATAGTAGATTTTAATAACGGTGAAGCTAATACACCAGTAGAGGTATGGATTCATTGGAGAATTCCATACAATGAAAAAGAATACCCTATGTTAATAGTAAGAAAAAATAGTATAGTTTGGTGGGATTTTACAAAACATCATAATTTATTTTTATTAAAAAATAAAATAGATTATGAAAATAATAAATTTAAAAATTCAATAAAGATTTCAAAAGATGAAAATGAATCTCAAACATTAGTTACATTTATGGATAAAGTTGGAACATTTTATTTTGTTTGTACGGTAGATGGTCATGCTAAAATGGGACACAAAATTGTAATTAAAGTTATAAATTAAATTAAACAATGTCTCATGACATCTTCAATTGATTCAATAGTTTCAACTGTAAAATTATTATCTTCGGGAGAATTTCCTTCATCTCTTAAAATTTTCAAGTCATCTAAATTTTCTTTTGGAATTAATGCTTTTTTAACTCCTGCTTCTTTAGCACCATTTAATTTAGCATAAACACCACCAATAGCAGTTACATTTCTAATCAAATCAATTTCTCCAGTTAATGCTACTTCATTATTTATTTTTCTGCCTGATAATATGGAATAAATAGCAATAGTCATAGCTGCACCTGCAGATGGTCCATCTTTCTTTGTCGCAGCATCTGGTGTATGAATATGAAGACCAAAATTTTTACCATCTTTACTGTCTGATAAAATTTTATTTTGTTCTTCTTCAGTTAGTAATGTATATGCAATTCTCAAAGCATATTTAACACTTTCTTTCATAACATCTCCTTGCTGACCAGTGATATTTAATTCTAACATTTTTTCACTTGGATATTTCATTATTTGAATAACTGTAAGACCACCAATGCCTGATGTTGTAGCATATAGACCATTTACAAGACCAACTTGTGGAGTAGGGCAAATCTTTTTAATTCTCATTTTTGGTTTATTCTTAAATAAATCTTCAACATATTCTTTTGTTACTTGAAAATTATCATAAGTTGTATTGTTCATTAATCTATTGAGATTTACTTCTCTAATAATTTCCATTAATTTTTCTTTTATTTTTCTAACACCTGCTTCATGAGTATATGTCTTTATGATAAATCTGATTATATCTTCACTAAATACTATTTCATTATTATTATAACCAATTTCTTTTAATATTTCAGGTAACATATAATCTCTAATAATATTAACTTTATCTTCGATAGTAAAAGCTTTTGTTTCAATTACTGTAATTCTATCTCTTAAAATTGGGTCAATTCTATCAATATCATTAAATGAAAATACAATAAGAGCTTTTGATAAGTCAAATGGTATTCCTGCAAAATATTTATCTTCAAAATTATCATTTTGTGTTAAATCTGTTAAATGTGTAAGAATTGAACTTATTTCTCTTCCATTTTCTGTATTACTAACTTTATCCAATTCATCAATAAAAATGATAGGGTTCATACAATCTGTACTTATTAAAATATCAACTATTCTACCCCAAGTACTACCAACATATGTGTAATTATGTCCAACCAATGTAGAACCATTAACACTTCCACCGATAGGTAAAAATGCAAATGGTCTATTTTCTCCATTATCATCAACTAAACATTTAGCTAAACCATGTTTAGCTAAACTTGTTTTACCGGTACCGGGTGGTCCCCATAATCCTAAAACCTCTCCTTTATTTTCACCATTTATCCATTGTGCAAAAACTCTTTCTAATTGTTTTTTTGCATCATTATGCCCATATACAGCTTTATCTAATTTTTCTCTAACATTATCCAAATATATTTTTTTACTTTCGATATAATTTGTCCATTTATTTTTTTCATCTTCATTTCCAAAATTAGTTATAAATGAATTTATATCATTTGAAGAAAATAGCTTCTTATCATATGTTTTATTTAATTCATCAGTAAAGTCTTTCTTAAAATCCATGATATTATTTGTTTTATAAACACCAAATGGTATTTTTAATAATCCATCCAACCAATCTTGAGCTTTACTATCACCTTGCATATTATTTTTAATACTCTTTAATTTACTTACAGCTTTAGATTTTATATTATCAGCTGTATCAAGTAATGATATTCTTCTTTCATAAGATATATCAGAGACATCAACATTCATTAAATCCTTTTCTGATTTAAATAATTCTTCTTTACCAATATCTAAATCATTTCTTAATCTAATAGGTAGTGCATTTAAAATATCATGAGTTATATTTTTCTTATCCTTAACAACCATGATATCATATAATAAATAAGCTAACATATTATCTTCTTGTGAGTATAATAATGTGAGTAATGTATCTACTTTTCTATGTTTACTGGATAATAAAAAATCATTAATTAATATTTTTAAATTTTTATTTTTAAGTTTTTTATATTCATTATATTTATTTTTTAGATTATTAGAAATAGAATCGTTATCGCATGTAAGTATTTCTTTTAAACTAATATTATTTATATATGTTTTTTTAAATTTTTTTGGAACTGTTAATATATTATAATTAATATGTTTTTTAATATCACATAATTTACTATCTATAATTTTATAATTTTTAAAAATCTCAAAATTATCATTTTTAAGTAAACCTTGAATACATATATATCTTTTATCTGATAATCTAATATGAATAATAACACCTCTAAAATTTTCGATAAATGATTTATTTAAATAATTCGCAGTTATTAAAATATCAGAAGGTTTATTTAAAAACATATCTTTAACATCATCATTATCAAACATAGTAATTCTATCTATTCCTTTAGCTCCTTCTTTTACAATATATTCAGATAATTTATTTAAAAATATTGGTAATGATTGATCACTAACGATTAAAGATGTGGAATTTTCATCTATATCTAGTAATTTATCAATTGAATCTCTTTTCATTATTTTTCTGGTATCTAAATTTTTTAAATGTTCGACTTTATCTTTATGAATATTAGAATCCCATATATTTACAGGAATTAAAATTTTTTCAAGTAATGCAAGTAAATTATAATCTTCGTATGAAAATTTATAATAAAATTCTTTCCCATATAATTTTATTAAGATTAGTCTTAAATCACTAGGAGTAATATAATTCATATATAAATCTAATTCTCTTGATAGATTATATAACTCAACATTTAATTCATCAATTGTTTTTTTTGATTCTTTAAAAGTTTTAAAAGTTAGATTATTTGGTAATTTATTAAACTTTTTTGTTAAATTTTCAATATCATAAAAAATTAAATTATATGTATCTTTATTATTTTCAAATAATTTTAATTCATTTACTCTACATAAATTGTCATACATTTCGTGAAATACTTCACTTAATTCTACTATTTTATAATTGTAATTTTCAAATTCATTTTTCATAAATTTGTACATTCTTTGAAATTTAATAATACCATTAATATTATAATTCATTATATATAACAATATAATAATATTTTTAAATAATTATATATAATTATTTAAAAATTCGTTAAAAATTAGTATTTTTATTTGAAGTCATTAAGTATTGATAAATAAAATTCTTTTGATAATTGAAATTCTAATTTTACTAAAGAATTCTTTTTTATATTTTTAATAATATTTTTTGTTAAATTTAAGGAAATTACTAAATTATTATTATTATCAACGGTAAAATCAATATTTTCCTTTGGTTTTTCTTTTTTTATATCAGTAATAATATTTTCAATAATATCTTCACTATCCAATATATCAATAATATCTTTATTAGAAAAATCTTCTAAAATCATATTTATGTAAATTATATTAATTTATAAATTTTTAAATATTTAAATACTTTAGTTTAATTATATTTTTATCTATAATTTTAAATAATGAATGAAAAATTTACTTTAATAGTAGAATCTTATTTAGTACCATCAATTCCTTCTGATATTTTTAAAATAATTTGTAAATATATTAAAAAAGAATTAAATGTAAATGTTAAATTAAAATTTATCACAACAAGTTCCGGACCAAAAATAAATGATAAAATAACTGCAGATATTATGTTTATGTGCACTCCACCTTTTTATTGGTTAAAAGATAGTAATAAAAATATTGAATTAATCAATTGGGCTTTTGTATTTGATGATCCTAGAAATAATGATCTACCTTTATATTTTTCTGATGTATTTGTAAAAAATGATAATATTAAAATTAACAAATTGAAAGATATAGAAGGTAAAAAATGGGCTTATAATGATACAGAAAGTTTAAGTGGATATTTTTGTATTAAAAATTATTGGGATAAAATAAATTTAGTATGCTCTGGTAGTCATATTGAATCTATAAAATATATTAATAATGGTAAAGTGGATGTAAGTGGAATTGATTCAAATGCTTTATTATTTTTAGAACATAATCTAAAAAAAATAGCAACAATTGGTCCTCATCCTATTCAACCAATTGTTATAAATACCAATTCAAAATTTTATAATAGTCTCAAGAAAATTTTTGCAGTTATTAATTATGATATCGAAACAATGAAAAATTTAAAAAAATTCAAAATAAAAAAATTTGGTTATGTTGATGATACTTTTTATTTTCAAAAATATCATATAAGAGATATAATTAATGTAAATATTTAAATAGCAATTTAATATAAATATAATGAAACAACCTCAATTAAATATAGGAATGCTAGGAAGTGTGAGTGATGGAAAATCAACCACAGTATTTAAATTAACAGGAACTAAAACACAGAAATATAGTTCCGAACTAAAAAGAAATATTACAATTAAACCAGGTTATGCAAATATGAAAATATATAATAATAATGGTAATTTAGATTCATGTAATTCAAATGATACTTTAGATGGAGAATTAGTACATCATTTATCTTTTGTAGATTGCCCAGGTCATTATGAATTAATAATTACTATGTTAAGTAATATTGAAGTAATGGATGGAATTATTTTAGTAGTTTCTGCAGCTGAAGTTTTATCAGATAAGCCACAATTATTACAACATATGCATGCAATTGAAATTGGGAAATTTGAAAATGTAATAGTTTTATTTAATAAATTAGATTTAATTTCTAAAGAAGTTGCACTAGAACGTAAAAGAGAATTAGATTTTCTACTTGGAAAATATAACATTAAACCTAAAGTTATAATTCCAACAGCAATTAATTTAGGTCTGGGAAAAGAAAATATTTTGAAAGCAATTATGACATATTTTCCACATAATAGAGAAAATAAAAAAGAAAATTTATTTTATATAACAAGAAGTTTTAATATTAATAAAAATAATTGTCATTATAAAGATCTAAAAGGGGGTGTTATTGGAGGTTCATTATTAAATGGTAATTTCAAACTAGGCGATGAAATAGAAATTAGACCAGGAGTAATTGAAAATGTAAATGGTAATATTAGTTGCAGACCTCTTGTATCTAAAATTACATCATTACAAAGTGATAATTTAAAATTAGATACTATTTCATCGGGTGGATTAATCGGTATTGGTACTAATATTGACCCCCAATTTACAGCAAATGATTATTTGTCTGGAAATATTGTTGGTATAAAAGGTTCTTTACCTGAAGTATATACAAAAATAAATATAAATTATGAAAAAATTAGTAATTATAAAATAGATAATAATGATTTATTATATTTACAAATAGGACCAATGAATTGTAAAAGTAAATTTATTAAAAATGAATTTATCTTAGAAAAACCATGTTGTATAAATACAAATATGCTAATTATTATATCTAAAAAAATTAATAATAAATTTAGTATAATTGGGTATGGACATTTAATTTTATAATATTTATATGTAGTAAAAAAAATTGAAAGAAACATTTAAAGATAAAATAATATTAACTATTAAAATGACTAAATTCCTACTTCACTCTTATATTAAAGATTTTGATAATCAGCATATCAAAGCTATGCAAGATAAGTTATTTTCACTAGGTGTTCTAAGTAAAGATTATCAAGATGAAAATTTAATTTTACTATATAATAAATACAATAATGAAAATAAGGCTCCGCTTGAATTAGAATGTCGTTCAGTTGTTATTAACAGAGATAATTTTCAAATTGAAAATTATTCATGTATTACTCCAATATATAATGGGACTGCGATGAATTATCTCATGATGAATGAAGATAAAGAGAAAGAAATTTATAATTGCTATGAAGGGTCTCTTTTATCATTATTTAATTTTAATAATAATTGGTATTTTTCATCTAGACGTAATCTTTTGAGAATATCTGAAGAAACACAAAATCCACATTTTAAAATGTTTTGTGATGTAATTGAACAGGATGGATTTAACATTCAATCATTTATTGAAAAACTAGATGTAAATTTAACATATCATTTTGTATTAATTCATCATGAAAATAAAAATATTATTAATTATGAAAAATCTTTTGGAAAAAATTATAAAAAATTATGTTTTATTTTTGCTAGAGAAAAAGGTACAAATAAAGAAATTAATTCAGAAGATATTAATTGTCTATTTTTAACTGATAATATTTTCCTACCAAAGAAAATTCAAAGTATTGAAAACTTTGATGTAACTAATAATAATGACCTAATAAGTGAACCTGAAGACGAAGGCATTATTATCAAGATTAATAATAAAGTTCTAAAACTACAAAATATCCAGTATCAATTTTATAAAGCTATTGGTGTAGAAAAGAATCTATATAAAGGTTTTATTCATCTGTATCAAAATAATAAATTAAGTGACTATTTTAAAAATAATGATAATACTATGAAATATAGTAAGATTGTAAATCCATTAAAAACAGATGAATCTTTTGATACAATGGGGACAATTGATGCAGTATTTAAGGTAATTACAAAGGAATTATTTAGATTATTCGAAAGTCTATGGGATATTGATACCGGAGGGCATAAAAATAAAGAAATGTATAATATTCTATCAAATGAATACAAAACTATGATGTATAATATTAGGAAGCTATACTTTATCAATAAAAAGAAAAATATTACTATTACATACAAGAATGTTTATTTTTATCTAAAAACACTAGATGTTAATATTTTTGAAAAATTTATGCGTTCTAGAAAGCTTATGCTTAACCTAGTTCGTAAAGAAGGGAAAAATACAATAATTCAAGATTTTGGAAAAACTACAAATATTGAGAAGAAAATGCTAAATAAATTATGTGCAATTTATACAACAAAAATGTTTCCTGAAATTATGCCAGATGATGTTCCCAAATAAAATTATTAATTTAAATAAATAAATAATATATTTATTATATGAATAAATATATTATTTACCAAGGTTCCGGTGGTTTAGTACATATGTTGGGAGGATTAGTATATTGTTGCGAGTATATAAATAAAAAAAAAAATTATTTACTAGTAATTGATGTTAAAAATCATGATGCTTTTTCTAATTATTTTAGTAAATATTTTATATTAAATGGTATTAATTATACAGAAGATTATAGTGAAATAAAAGGTTCTGATAATTATCATAAAATTAAATTAGAGTATTTAAATAAAACAAATGTTAAATATGATAATGGATATATTCATGAATATAATATTAATGATAAAGTCATGCATTTAAATATTGGAAAATCATTAGAACGTATTGATTATTATAGAAATATAAAAATGTATGCTGGTAATGGGGGAAATAATAGATATGCCATTTTAAAATACATTAAATGTAATAATAATATAAAATTAAAATTAAAAGAGTACAAAGTTAATTATAAATATATTGGTGTCCATTTTAGAAACACTGATAGAAGTAACGATATAAATATGTTTATAAATAAATTAAAAATTTATAAAGATTATAAAATATATATTGCAACAGATGATCACAAAGCACTTGATATATTTAAAAATGAATTAAAGGATTATAATTTTTTTTATTATTTTCAACCATATAATGCTAATGGAGAAAATATTCATTTTAACGACCCAGATAAAGATAATATAATTATGAGTATACTTGTAGATATGTATATGTTATATCATTGTGATATATTTATTGATTCTCCAAATTCTTTAGTTTCTAAATTAGTAAATCATATGAGAATATCTAAAGAATCAATATTTGAATAAATATATATTAAATATGTGTTGTATATGTTTAATACAAGATAATAAAAATTATATAACATTAAAATGTGGTCATAAATTACACAAGCATTGTTTAAAAAATTTACTTGATTATTCAAATAAATGTCCTATGTGTAGACAACCTATCTTTAAAGAACATGTATGTAATTGTTTCTTCTATACCCCCCATATTAATCAAGGCGAGTGTCGTTTTTGTTTTGGAATTCATAAAAAACAATTTATAAAAAAATATTATAATATCTTAAATATATAGTTATTTTTAATAAAATAATAAAAATTGATTTAATTATTTAAAATTATATATATTTATATTATAATGAATAAAATTGGGAATATATCAGTAAAAAAAATATTATATGACGATATATTTTTGAATAGTAGATTAGAATTAAATATAAGTGGTAATGATATAGACCATATTATTGTAAACACTTTACGGAGAATATGTTTGACAAATATACCGGTTTATATTTACAATAAATTTGATTTTGTTGAAAATACAAGTATTTTTAATAATAACTATATTAAATTAAGATTTAGAAATATTCCGGTATTAGGAATTGAATCATCTTCGGCATTTTACAATGAAACTAAAGATTTGCCAGAACAAGAAGATAATATTTCAAAAATGTTAAACATGGATGATATATCTCTTGAAACAAATTATGATGTATCATCTTCTAATTTAAAGCAGTTAACTTTATATCTTGATAAAGAAAATAAGACAAAAAATATAATTACGGTTGGTACTGATGATTGTAAATTTTATTACAAAGAAAAAGAAATAAAATCACCATATAAAATAAATATACCATTAATAAAATTACAAGATGGGCAAAAAATTAAAATGACAGCTATTAGTGATATTGGTATTGAAAAAATGGATGCAATGTATTCTCCCGCATCAGTCTTATATTTTACAAAAAACAATGATAATGATTATAATTTTATTATTGAATCAAGAGGTCAATTATCAGAAAAAAATATTTTTAAATATGGTATTGAAAATGTAATTAATCAATTAGAAGTATTAAAAACTGATATAAATGATTTAGATGATATTAAAACACAAAAAGGGGAAATTGATATTAATAACTATGACCATACAATGGGAAATTTATTATCTCATGGATTAAGAAAACATAAAGATGTTACTTATGCTGGATATGCAATGCCTCATTTACTTGAAGATAAAATTAATATTAAATTTGAAATTAAAAAAAATAATATTAAGTCTATTATTATTGATGTAATTCAATATTACATTAATATTTTTAATATTTTAAAAGAAAAGAATTTTATGTAAACATTTTTATATAAATATTTAATTTATTTTTGATATCTTTTTAATACATTTATAAAATGAGTATATGTTTTTTCATCACCTGCATCATTTTTATATATTAGCTTTATAAACATTTCAGAATCATCATTCAATTTTAACATAAGATTTGGGAAATTACCTTTAAATGTTTGAATATTACCTTCGTAATTATATCCTTTATCTCCCCATATTTCTATTCTAATATTATTAAAATCATCTTTTACTATAGGTAAATTTATAGCTAAAAAGTTATGAGTAATTGTTTCTTTTTTCTCTTTTCTTTCTAAAGTTTTATCATCTATATATTCAGAAGTTTCAACTACCTTTCTTTGTGTAAAAAAAAAATCAATACATGATTCATTATTTATTTTAGTCATCCAAGATGATTTATTAAATGGTTTTATACTTGACATTATTTAAATTAATTATAAATCTTTATGTATAATTATATTAATATTAAAAAATTGATAATGTTTTATTTTATTTAATAATAAATATTATTAAATGAAAGAAATAATAATATTTACAGATGGTTCATGCAAGGGTCCTGTCGGAAATAAAAGAGCAGGATGTGGTGTATATTTTCCAAAACATGAAAAATATAATATTAGTTATAAAATAAAAAGAGGCAATATAACAAACCAAGTCGCTGAACTAACTGCTTGTGTTAAAGGTATTGAAAAAGTGTTAAGAAAGATAGTATTTTTCAAAATTATAATTTATACTGATAGCATGTATCTAATAAATAGTATTACTAATTGGGCAGATAAATGGAAAGAAAATAAATGGAAAAAATCAGACGGAGAAAGTATATTAAATAAAAAATTAATTAAAAAACTATATTTTTACTATAAAAATTTAAATATAGAATTTCATCACATTAAAGCACATAAGAAAGAACCAGAAAGTAAATTAACTGAGGATTATAAATTATGGTATGGTAATAATATGGCTGATAAATTAGCTAACGACGGAGCGGACTTGAAAATATGATACATACAAAAATATAAATACTACTAAATTAGTTAAAATAATATTTGATGTTTTTATATTACTATCTAATTTTTTATATTTATATTTCTCAAAATCATTATAATTATTCAAGTAATCTTCTTTAATATCCCATATTTGAATAAACCATCTTTTAAAATCATTATAATTATCAAAGTAACGAGCTTTATATGTTTTTACATTTATATATGTATTTTTCAAATCATTTTTAAGAAAATCTAAAATTTTAGTATTATCAATATTTAAACCTTCTATTTTAATTGTACAATCAATTATATTACCTAGTTTATTTTGTTTATGTAATTCAGTGATTATTGTATAAAGTCCTTTCATTTTTGGATATAACAAATTATCATAAATATGTAAATTATTTTCTTTAGAATATTTTTGTGATTTAAATATTTTTTTACTAGAAATTCTTGTTCCTTCTGGATATAAACATATTAATGTATTATCTACATTTTTTAAATGCTGTAATATATTTTCTTTATCATCTTCTATTTTTTTATTTAATGCTATATTACTAGAATTTTTAAATATTCTTCCAATCAAAGGTAATTTTTCAATGTAATTAGAATATAAACCAATACACTCATTTGATATTTTTGAAATCATAAAACCCGATATTAGAAAATCAAGATAGTTAATATGATTAATAATAAATATATCTATTTTTTTAGATTTAATAATATCACCTGTCAAATATACATTTGAATCAAAACCAAATGTATAAATATACATAAACATTTGACAAATATTATTCAAAAAATAATTGGATGTACTTTCTTTATTTTTAATTGGAATATGTAATATTTGCGAATAGGAAATAAAAATTAAAACTATATATATTAAATGTAATATTTTTTTTATCATACTATTTATTCTATAATTATATTTTTTTTATTGGATAGTAAACTACCATTTAAAATTTTTGATTGAAAAATTAATAAACTTATAAATATTATATTTAAAATAAATGTGGATGTCTTTATTGTGTAATTACTATTTTTATATATGCATTTATTATAATTATTTAAATAATCTTCTTTTTTATCCCAAATCATAATAAACCATTTTTTAAATAATTCATAATTATTAAATATATTATTATTTACTTTATATGTATTAACATTATAATATAAATTTCCTACATTATATTTTATAAAATCAAAATAACCTGTTTTAAATTTTAATTCTTTTTTTACTTTAATTGTAATATCAATCAAATTTCCCATTTTATTAGTATTATTTAATTCATTTATAATTAAATCCAAACCTTTCATCTTAGGATAAAGTAAGTTATCATATTTTTTTAAATTATTATCATCACAATATTGTTGTGATTTTTTAAAATTATTTTCATTTAATCGAGTTCCTTCGGGGTAAATAATTAAAACACAATTATTTATATTTTTTAAAAAATTTATAATAATATGTTTATCTAATTCTAAATTTCTTTCTATAACAATACATGCTGGATGAAAAGAACCAATTATTGGTATTTTTGTAATCTCTTTTTGTATAACTGGATATATATTTTTTGTTGTATTATTTTTTATTATAGAAGAAATAATCAAAGAATCAATCCTATTTATATGATTACAAATGACTACGTCAATTTTATTAGTGGTTATAAAATCACCTGTTTTATAAATATTTGAATTAAAAATATTTTTATAAAATATTGGTGATAAATTTATCCATTCATTATAAAATAACGAATATTTATTTTTAATCATTGGTAAATTTAATGCTTCTGTACAAAAAATAGTATAAAATATAAAATAAATTAAAAATATAATTCTTATGGTTATCATTATATAATTAATATAATTAATATAATGATAAACTAATTATTTTAATAATTATTTGACCAAATTTTATTTATTGTATTTCGTGAGATTTTCATATTATGTTTATCATTTAAAATATTTTTTGATTGTTCAACAGATAAATTTAATTTTTTTATTCCCTTAATTAACTCTATTTGTGTTTTATTATATTTTTTAACTTTTTTTGTATTTCCTAATTTGTAATCTAATTCTCTACCATCAGATGTTTCCATCCAACCATTTATTATAATTTCTCCTCTGTCTACTTTATCATGACATGCTTGACATAATACTACTCCATTATATTTAGCATCTTTTTTTATATGAGGATTATCATTTAGAATTCCATCTGTGAAATCTTTTTGAAAATTAATATGATGATATTCTAATTTTTGATTACTATTACAAATCTCACAACATGTCATTAAAACATTTGCATTATATCTACTTTTTTTAACATTAATATTTTCATATTCTTCTTCTAATTCTTTTGTTCTTTTATTAAAATCATCGTTCCTCATTAAATATTTTGCAACTTGAACCCCATAGTATTTATCACCTTGACCTTCACATAATGTTCTTGAATAAATTAATTTTTGATTTTCATCATCATATTCTACTTTTAAATGCATTGATTTTACTTTCTTTAAATTTTTAACACTTTCCATTTCAGCAATTTGATGAAGATGAGTTGCTGTTATAAATGAGGAATTAAATTTTTCTAATACTTCAAGCATATATGTAACAATTATATTTGCAGATTTTTCCTCTGTACCTCTACAAATTTCATCACCTAGAACTAGAGTATTACTATCATTTCGTTTTAGAATAGCCATTAATTCCATCATTTCAACCATAAAACTACTCATTCCTTTGAATATATTATCCATCCCACTAATTCTTGTCATAAGTGTATTATATGGATAGTAAGTAAATTCAGATGCTGATACAAAATATCCAATTTGTGCCATAATTATATTCAATCCAATTGATTTCATTAAAGTTGATTTACCGCTACTATTAATACCATAAAGTAAAATTCCAATATTATCTTTACCCAAACTTATATTATGGGGTTTATATTCAAAGTCTTCATTTATTCTTTCTACAATAGGATGTCTTAAATTTTTAGCTTCAAAATATGAATGATTGTAATTATTTTCAATTTTGGGTTTACAGTATCCTAATTTTTTTGCGGTTATAGCACCAGAAAAAACAAAATCTAAATATGCTATCTTATTTGCAGTATAATATAAACTTTCACTAAAAGTATCATAAATTTCTAACATGAGTTTATAAAAATTTTCTTTTATTTTAATAGCCATATTATATTTAAATTCAATCACATTATTTGAAATATGTTTAATCTCTTTACAAAAAATTTTAACATTATTACTTTTTGGTAAATCTTGAAATTCTAAATCATCTATTTTAATTTTTGTTTTTCCTACACTAATCTCTTTTACATTTTTTAATTTTTCAAGTAATAATTTACTCCTTCTTTTAGTTAGTAATAAATAATAACCATCTCTTTCATTAAATTTAAGATTAATAGTTTCTTTATTCTTACTCATAAATTTTTTCTCCTCTATATATTTTTCTAATTCTTTTACAAGATAATCCATAAAATTAGTACTCATTTTAATTGTTTCGGCTATATCATCTAATTCTTTATTTTTAATTATATAATTATGTGTTTCTTCCTTATAATTTGTATAATTAATATTCATCATGTAATCAATATCAAAGTTTTCATCAACAAATGATATAATATTTTTTAGAGATGTAATATGATTAGTATCAATATTAAATTGATTTGTTAGTTTTCTATTATTTAAATATTCAAAAATATATAATGACTTTTTTACAGAATTATATAAATTATAAAATTCATAAGGATGAATTTTGTTTAATACTATTCTACGAATTAATTTTGTAATATCACTAATATTATTAAAACTATCTTTTAATTCTTCAATTAAATTAGAATTTATAACTTCTTCAATTGTATTATATCTATTATTTAATGTATCAATATTACTTGTTGGATTACTAATTGTATCTTTCAATAGTCTTTTACCAAGAGGTGTTTTAGTATTATTAATAATATTAAATAAACAATTATTTCTGTTAAAAACATCAAGTTGCTCCAATGATTTATTTCCTAAAAATAAAGTATCTTTTTTACTATAAAAATTAGGCTTTTCTAATTTCATTAAAAGATTATTATTATTATTTTTAATAAATTCCATCATAATAGATAATGATAAACGAGCAAGGTGAAAGTATTGTAATTCCAAATCTTCAATAATATTAATCTTACTATTGTGATTAAAAATTTCACCAAGTAATGTTTGTTGATAACTTGCTTTTTTTATCATTTTATAATCCCGAGTACTATATTTATTAATATCATCTAGTCCAATATAAGATAAAATTTCATTTGTTGTAAAATTATAAATATGATCATTTTCTTCCATATATTTATTATAATTTTCTGTATAATCTAAAATCACTTCTTTTGGTGGAAATGTTTCTAAATAATGAACCATCTCATCCATAACATAAATATTATCATCTGGTTTATTTGCAATTTCATAAATATTACCTTTACCTGTTGCCATATCATAACTTGTAAGACCACAACAAAGTAATTTATTATTACTTTTACTAATTATATCAAATACAATAGAAATTAAATAATTACTTTGATTTGAATTTTTTTCCACATAAGTTGATGGGGTATATATACCCACTATTTCTCTCTTTGGCTTTGGTGGTTCTGATGTTTGGTCAATTCTAATAACAATGTAATTATTGTTAATTAGTTTTTCAATAATATCTTCTGCTCCATAACTTGGTGCACCAATCATGTATGGATTAGAACGAGATAATTCTTTTGCTTTACTCTTTTTTGTTACTATAAAATCTAATTTATCAGCAACAATATTTAAATTAGGACCTTCAGTATCCGTTCCATAACATTCATGAAATGAACCAACTTGCATTAAAATAATAACATTATCACCAAGTGTTTTTTTATAAAAGTTGTGAATATCAAAATAATCGCTTACAAAAATTTCCTTATTATAATTCATAATATTATAATAATACAAATGTCTACTCTTTAATGTAATAAAAATGTAAATCAATTTATAATAATTATTATATTAAATATTTAAAGATTCTATATATTTATCAAT
>CEUJ01009168.1_pt1 | contig 28666 bp, 50 predicted proteins | sample 361531 | NCBI WGS metagenome assembly CEUJ01 (sample SAMEA2622842, study PRJEB7988) | marine metagenome | biome: marine biome (ENVO:00000447); feature: marine epipelagic mixed layer (ENVO:xxxxxxxxx); material: "saline water (ENVO:00002010), including plankton (ENVO:xxxxxxxx)" | depth 140 m | reverse complement strand
TTTTGGTTAATTGCTGCTACTAAAGCATCAGCTGTAGTATCAACAGATGATCCTGTTGCTACTGTTATGTTTATTACTTGATTTGCACCAGAATTAGTTGCTGTATTTGCAACGGCATTGTACTGACCACCTACTGCATTAACTGCTGGTGTTGATACTAATGAATTTATTGAACCTGTTCCTAATACGTTAGCTGCCCATGCACCTTGTGCTGCTGCGTTTGCTGATTGTGCATATGAGAATTGTATTGTTCTACCTCCTTCTGTTACTTTAGAAGCTGTAAATGGAATTGTTGCTGCTGTACCATTACCTTGTTGTCCATTAGGAACAAGTAAGTGAACTAAATCAGCTCCAACATTTGTAAAATTTATTTGAGATTCAAATTCTACTTCAAATAGAGCAGTACCACCTGATACTACTGCAAGTCCCTGAGTTTCCCATACCCAATTTAATATATCTTCAAATGCATCTGGGTTACCCCCTCCACCTTGGACTAATAATGCTTGTCTATTCATTTCAAATCTAGCAAGCTGCATGTTAATGAAAGAATCATATTCTAATTGTTCTTTCAAGTATTTTCTTTTTGCCTCCATGAGGGAAAGGCCTTTATTATCTCTTCTTTTTAAGAAGTGGGACCAGTTTCCTGGGTCTTGAGTTTCTCTGTACATAGTATTATTAGTTTACTGTAATTTCGTTTTATTATAAATATATAATTTTTCTTTAGAGACGCCAAGCAATTTTATTGGTCTCTACAATTTGGTGATAAATATATATCCTTATTTAAGGTTGTATTTTTTCTGATACTCCTCTATAAATGAGTGACCAACACCAACATCTAGTATAACTGCTTTTTCAGGTACACCAGGTAATTTCTTAGCCGTTAATACATAGTCAACATTTTTTCTAAATACCTTCATTTTAGTTCTAGCATTAGAACGATTTGAGGTATTAAATACCATTACTACAGGCGATTTACCATACATTCTTTGGTTAATTTCTGGTTTAGGGTATTTAGTTGTATCATGATTTACTGTTTTCCAACACCCATTTGGGTTTTTCTTTGCATCATAATAGTAAGTCGTATCGCCTGTTTCTAAAACCCACTTACTAGGTTTAACTGTATTTTCACTTGGTCTACCTCTATTTTCCATAAACAAAACTTATACTTGGGGAATATGATCTATCTCCATCCCATTCAACTTCATAATCATTAATACCCTTACATTTATACCCTTTTTTCTTTAATACTTCTCTAATGGTTTTCTTTTCTTTAACTGTCCAATTTGTATTATTACTTTTAGTAAAATACCAACCATCAATACCACTATAAGTACCTGAACCTAAATATGGTTGATCAGTATATGATCTTTCTGGATCGCTCCAATCAACCATGTATTTAATGTCAATTCCATTTTTAGCTAGTACCTTACCTAGGGTCTTAAATTTATTTTTGTTCATATAACTTTTTTATTGTTTTTTTTAGATTAATAATGTCTCTAATATTAGCACACTTTTCATATTCTTCCTCTTCAGTAAAGTATTCAAGTAAGTCTTCAGCTAACTCCATTTCAGATTGAGTTGGGTCTGGTATGAAAACCATATCTTCTACTTTATCACTATCATTAGGTTCAAAATCAATATCTTCACCTAATAACATTCTATAACCAACATTCATTGCTTTATCTACTAATTCGTATCCTTCCATATTAAAACGGTAATGGTTTATCTTCATCTTTATCTCTTGGCTTAGAAATATCATCAAATTCTCTATACTGAATTGAACCAAATGGTTGCTCACCAATTTCTTTTACTTCAGTATTTTGTACATTATTAACTTTTTCTATTTGATCTAACACTTCATGTGCCTTTTTTCTAGCCATATAATCATTATCAGCATAAACATATGACTCCCATTTTACAACATATCTATTTTGATCGCTCATTTTCTAATTTTTTTATGTGTTTACATTTTCTATCTTTAGCTCTCCAAGTACCAGGACAATTACAAGTATAATTACCTGAATCAGGGTAGAACCTCGTTTTATAAATAACATCTCCCTTTGAACTAGGTGTTTCTACTACAATAGTTTCATGTTTTCTTTTTGGTTTTGGTTTTATCCACTCTATATCATTTAGTGTAGTACCTTCTTCTACTAATTCCCAACTAGGTACTATATATGTTTTACCACCTAATTTTACAATACCAGGAGGCATAACCTCATGTTTATACTCATATTTAAATCTCCTAACATTAACATAAGGACCAAAACCTTTTGGATTAAAGCTAAATGCCTCACCATCTGGTCTATGCATAATCCTAGTTCTAGGATTACCATATTTATTTAAATTTGTAAATTTCCAGAGTGCCATATTATCTTGCGTTTAATACTTCATTTTCCCAATCAAAATCTGGTTCAATTGGTTGATTATTATTTTCCCAGTGAACCCTAAATATATTAGCAGAGGATTCAACTTTACCTTCTTTCCAAGTATTAGTCTTAGACATAGCTTCTCCTACATTCATAGGTAGACCTTTATTTTTTTTATCTAATAGGAATTTTAACATTTTATTCATAACCTTTATTTTTATTTACCCTGTAAATATACGAAAGAAGGGTTGGAACTCCAACCCTTTTTGTGCTTATCTTTACGAGTGTATTTACTCTTATCACCATGATCCCGTTGAATCATCTTCCGCCTTATTAAAGCGGCCATATGTCCTTCTTCTTTACTACGTCTATTTCTTTTTAAATTCTTCATTATAGAATCCTTTTTGAAAATTACCAATTGGTTTACTTGAATAACAACAAGCATATAATACTCTCATTCCATCAGTTGTATTATTACCTGAGTAATGGGTTTTATTTCCATCTATTATAACTATATCACCTGCTTTAGCTATAATTGGTTTATCATCTATAAATAGGCAACCATTATCTTCATTCATATTAGTTAATATCCAACTACAATTAATTGTTTTAAAATCGCCTCTTAAAGCACCTTCAGGATCAGGACCAAATTGGTTATCATAATGAGCATCAAATTTAAATTCTGAGTTTGGTGGTTTAACTACTGCTTGATCATTAAATAAATAAGGTGTTGGTATAATTGATTTAACTATATCAAACATAAAATCAGCAGTATAATATTGCCATAAATTAGGATCAAATGTACTAGCTAATTCTAAACCACCCCAAAATGTACCTGAACCATTATGTCTTGGTTCACCAACTCTATCTTGGTACTTTAATTTTAAGTCAATTAATCTACGTCTAACTTCAGATACTACTTCTTTAGGTATTACCTGTTTTAAATGCACATAACCATTTTCCATTAGTATTCAGTATCAAAGAAAAATGTTTGAAATAATCTACCATCCCATTTGTCTTGACCAAAATAATCTAATGAAGCATGAAACATAGAACCTCTATAAATGATCATTCTATTAAACACATTTCCAATTGTATCAACTAAATCCCATTTAGTATAATCATTACATTCACCCCATATTAGATCCATTATTTTTTCATCATCAACCCACTCACGTAAACCAGTACCTTTATGTCTATATAAACCAGTACCACCACTTAAAGGTGCATCAGGTGTTAAATAAACAACAGCAGCCCATGTTGTACCACTATCACTATGAATCCAAGTTTTATCATGACAAGTAGTATACTGATAAGCTCCATTATAGTTAGCTTCACCATTTTTCTTTTCTCCCATAGGAAAAGATGTAATTTTACCTGCTAATGGTTTAATAGCGCTTTCAATTATATCTTTCATTTGTTGTGTAGCATGTGATACTGTTCTTTGACCTGGGTAATTACCCCTAACATCAAAATCCATTTCTAAAACAGCTTCTCTAACATCTAAAGGATCATTATAAAAATCTTCTATTGTAATTATATTATTTCTCATATTTGTAATTTAAATATCTAAATCATAACCTCCAAATTGTTTTAAATAAGAGGTAATTTTAACTCCATTTCCATCTTCCATTATTTTTCCTGATCTAAAGAATTTTCTAACACTACCAGGACCACCTAAATGAGCAGCAGCTAATATACCTGATTCTGTAATGTATATTTCATTTATTATTTGCCCCTCATACTTGTCTATATACTTTTGTAACTTCTTTTTATTATAAATTAAATTTTGTAGCATAGCATATTCCTGTAAATCAGGACTATTTAAAAATGCTTCCTTAGTTACTTTAATTTTTAATGTTCTTAAAGTTGATTTACCAAATTGGTATTTGCCCATATAACCATACTCATTTACTACAGTATAGTTATTACTTGATTCTCTACTTCCCATAGCATCTGTAAATTTTTCGTAATCAGATTTTACTTTAGGTTGTTTTAAATTAGTTGTTAAAACTGGTAACGGAACTGTTGGTGCAACCATTGTTGGTGTTGCCAACAATGTCATTATTAATAGTAAAGTTCTCATATTAAAAGTTTTTTAGGAAATCGCCTTTTATAGGCTTTGATTTAAGTTTATCTGCTACCTCATCGTTTTTTAACATTTTAGTAGCTAATTTGTCTAAATGTTTAGACTTTTGTTTATCATAATCCTTAACTATAGCGTTATGTTTCTTATGATAAGATTTATTTTTTCTCATGTTTACAGTCTTTAGTATGCTGAAACCAGCCTCCACATTTACATTTAATATAGTAAACTGTAGATGCTATTACTGGAGAACCTGCTAGTGCAGTCCAAACATTTGGGTGCCAATGCTCTCCACAAAAACCTAATGCGTGCTTAATTATTTCTATCATATAACTTAATTTAAATTCTACTAATATATTTATTTATTTCATCCTCATCATCATCATCTAATCCCAATTCTTTTAAACGTTGTAAGTGATATTCATCTACTTCCCATTCTACATTTTCAGATGTTCCATAGTGCTCCTGTTTACTTTCAATTTGTTTAATATCCTTAGAATTGAAAATATCACCAACCGTTAAAAAATAATGATTATAACATAGTAACTGAACGTTATCTAGGCTGTAGTTGTTACTATTATTGTCTTTAAAATGTAATAACAACGGTACTTTATAATCAAGTACACGTCTTTCTTTAAATGAACATACAGCGCATTCTTCTAATAAATATCCCTGTTCTATAAGAGCATACTTAAGTTTATTAGGATCAAATGAAGATGCTGCTATTCTGCCCTCAATTATTTCTATCATATGGGGCATTTTTTTAGGTCCTCTAAGAAATTTAGGAATACCTTTACCAGCCTGATTTTTATGACCATCAAATAGATTATACATTTTAGCATATTTCTTATAATGTTGATAAGAAACATGTAAATATCTAGCTGCTGCCATATTAGATTTAGTTCTACCTTGAGCCGCTACTATCTGTTCTTTACTAAGAAATTTCTTCTTGTTTGCCATCTGTGTTTTTTATTGTAACAGGACCCCACTTATTATCATCTTTATCTAAGTTTAGCATTTCAGCTTTATTAGTTTTTTCTAGATTTTTTTCTGCTTCCTGTTGACGCTCATACCTTTTAAATTGTTCATCTGTCATTATAACAGTTTCAATCCAAGTATGATCACCCTCACCCATCATAATAGGTACACCTTGTTTTCTACCAACTCTGTTTCCATTTTCAGAGCATTCAATACAAAAGTCATATCCATATTGGGTTAACCTTAATTCAGGCATTTGATTATCACAATATTTACAATCAATCATTTTTAATTTCATAGTTTGTCTTTTAATAGTCTGTAACATAAATATATAATTTCTTATTTTCTTGGTCTAACTAGTACTTCTAAATTTTTAGCTTCATTAAACCTTATTCCTACAATCTGGTTATTATCGTCCTCCATTTGTTGGAGAAAATCAAATAAACCAGGGGAATTTAATGTAACAGCTTTATTAACATTGCCGCCACCTTCTTCTGTTAAGAACTTTTCTTCCCAGAATATTGTTTTATTAAATTTATAATTGTCTTTCATTTCCATGTATTATTTTAACTGTTGGGAACCTTAAACTGATTCCACCTTTATCATTTTTAGTTTCTTCAAAATATTGAACTGTAATTGTTTTACCTACAATTGAACCATCTATATATTGTAATCTTTGTTCTTGAGTCCAACCACTACCAACCTTAACTTTATATCCTTTATGCTCAATCCAAACTTGGGATAACATAGGTACTGTTTCTGATCTTCCATTAACTACTATTTCATGATCATCAATATCAAAATCAATTACTTTATACTCAGCATCAAAGAACTTTTTTACTTTAAGTAAGTTTTTAGTACGTTTACCTTCATAAGCAACATCTTTACGTAACATAAATCCTTCCCAATTATTATCAGCTGATATTTGACCCCATTTATCAAAATGTCTACCATCTGTTACTTGGAATTGCTCTGTATAACGTAATATATTATTATCAATAAATCTACTTTGCAACCAACCTCTTAATTTAGATAATCGTTCTGATAGTATTTCATTTCCTTTTTGATTATCAAATTCCGGTTTATGAATCATATCAAATATCATATAAGCTGGGTTTTCAATTTGATGGTCTTTACGTCTTAATTGTTTCATAATTCCCTGAAAATCTTCATTTCCATTTTCATCAATTAAACAAATTTCACCATCAAATACAGTATTAATAATACCTGTAGCTTCAATAGCTTCTTTTACTTTATTAAGTGTAGTTAATTCTTTACCCATTCTAGAATAAAGTGTACATTTACCTTCATAATTAACTACAGCTAAACATCTAACACCATCTAATTTTCTTGAGGCATACCAATCATCATTTACCCAATCACATTTATCATCATATTCTTTAGCTAATGCAACTGAAAATGTTGGTATTAATCCAGGTACTGCTTTATTAATTACTTTATCTCCAGCTCTAATATCTAAATTTTTATCAATAATTTTATAAATTAATTTATCACTAAAGCCATTAACTAATTTAATTGCATCATGTCCAGTAACTTCTCTATTATTTAATCTATCTAAAGTATCAAATAAACCACCTGTATTTGTAGTTATACCTTTATCTAAATTTTTAATACATGTTTTACTTGTAACATAGTACTGTTTAAATGGATTATAAGTGTATTCTAAACACTTATGAATAAATGGACTTGAATCCTTTATTATTTGTACTTTATCAGTGCTACTACTTGTAGCTCTCATTTTATCTATAAATTCTTGTAATTCTACCATATAACCTTTATTTTAATTATTACTATAAGCTTGTCTAATCCTTGCAACTATAACTAATGAGTTACAACTATCACATGCTCTACCTTTTTTACTTATTGGATCTGGGTTGTGTCCAAAACCCTTTACCAATGCATTACATATAACACATTTTATCTTTTTCATTATAATGATTGTAATTCAAATTCTTGATGTGCTAACTCTGCAGCTTCTACTTCACTATAACCTTTTTCTAAAAAGTGTTCGTATAATGTTTCTAATAATTCAGTGTTTCCGTGGTGGCTCATAACCTTTAATTTTTTAAGTTCCTTGTAAATATACGAACTTTTCCTACGGGAGCCAAATTTTCTTGCGGGAATCTATATAATTGCTCTGCCCTTCATATTCTCCCAATCTCTATCATCTCTAACATGGAAGTTTTTACTATCTGTAGCTGTTAGTATTTCAGGAACAACATTTAAATCTTTAGCTACATTAATCAATGCTTTAATATCTTTAGGGAAACAATGACCACCGTAACCAAAATTACCATCTGGACCTGGTACTGCCCAATGTGATTTACCTAACCTTTCATCATAGCAAGCATATTCAATTACTTTATCATAATCAACATCTAATCCCTCAATATTTGATACATTTCATTTGCAAATGATACTTTAGTAGCTAAAAAAGCATTAGTAACATATTTAACCATTTCAGCATAAGTTGAATCCGTTTTTATAATTGATGCTTTAGGAAACACTTTAGAAAATATTGGTTTTAACTTAGTAGTAGCTTTTCTAGGCCCACCTAATATAATTCTGGTTTGGTTTTCATAATCATCAACTGCATTAGCTTCAGTTAAAAACTCAGGGTTAAATACAATATCAATATTGAATTTTTTATTCCAATCTTTAGTTGTACCAGGTACTATAGTAGATTTAATTATAGCCGTTTTAGCTTTACTATGTTTATCTACAAACGCTAAAGCTTCCTCAACTATTCCTATATGACATTTACCTTCTTTATCCATTGGAGTAGGTAAACAAATAAATATATGATCACACTGGCATACTTCTTCCATAGAAGCATTACAAAGCATAGCCTGTATATCATATGTTAATACTTTATAATAATTTTTAAATTTTTGGTAAACTGCATTACCAACAAAACCTTGTCCTATTATTCCTAATTTCATAAATTTATTATTTTATTGCCAAAAACTGTAAATTCCTTTATCTAATTCATACTTAGGCCATACAAATTGATTTCTCATAGGTTGGTGTTTTACCCAATCCCACATTTTACCTAGACCTTCTTCTAAATCAGTTTTATGTTCAAAACCTAATATATCAATTGATTTTTGCCATGTAGGGATAGCATGTTTTACTTCATGTCTAGCTTCAAGATACTCAATATGAATATTACCACCTAAAACATCAACTAAAGTATTAGCAGCATCTAATATTGAATATTCTTTAATACCACCTAAATTAATTATTTCTTTACTTGCTTCTGGTCTAACAGCTGCATTCCATAATGGCTCTAATGAATCATCTATAAAACTAAATGCTCTTGTTTGTAAACCATCTCCAAATATAGTTAGTGGTTGACATTTTAAATATTGATACATCCAAATACCAAGTACGTTTCTATACTTATCCCAAATATTTTGTTTAACACCATAAACATTATGAGGTCTGATTATACAATAATCTAGTCCATGTTGTTCATTAGCAATTTGAATATCCATTTCACAAGCATATTTTGCTACTCCATATGGATCAATTGGTGCTTGTTGTTGATTTTCATCAAATATACCTCCATCACCATGACCATAAACAGCTAGTGTAGACGTAAATACCAATCTTTTAACATCAGCCTTTATACATTCATTAACTATACGGGCTGTTGATTTTAAGTTGTTATCATAATTAAAGGTACGTATAAAAGGTGATAATCCTTCAGCAGCATAAGCAGCAAAATGAAATACATATTCAATATCATGTAAATCAAATATATGTGCAATATCATCCGTTGCTAAATTATTTGTATATAACTTAACATCATTATGAACATTTTCTACATAACCACCACTTAAATCATCAATACCAACTACATTGTAATCTGTATTGTCTATAATCCAATCTGCTAGTCTACTACCTAGTAACCCAGCTACTCCTGTAATTAGTACATTTTTATCCTTCATAATGTGGATTTGCTGTTAATAAAATACCATTACTAGTATGATATCTTTTAATTTTAGTTAATTGATATATATTAACATATTTTTCAATTATTTCTTTAATACCTTTATAATTACAATCATCAAAAGCAATAAATTTAGGATTTAAAGCTAAAGCTATTCTACAATCTCTTTTAATTGATGCTGGGTCTTTATCACCATCAATATAAATTAAATCAAATTTATTAGTCCATGCTTTACTATATTCATGTAAAATACCATCATGGTGTATTTTAATAAAAGTAAAACGACCACCTTTCATAGCTCCCTGAATTTTTCTTGAATTTTGTTTAACTATTTTATCAGAATATTTATCAACACTAATAATTTCAGCTGATGGAGCTGCATGAGCCCACATTGCTGCACTTGTTCCTCTTGTAAATCCTAATTCTAATATTCCTTTAGGTTTTGTTTTGCTAACTATATCCTTTACTGATTGATAGGATTCAACCAATAATTCACCTGTTGCTACAGGTCTTGGTGTATATTTTAACTCTCTTAAAAAGTTATTTATAACGTTAATATCATGTTCCATATTTTATTCCTTTTATTATTTGTCCGTTTTTAGGGTTATGTGATAAATTCTCAAATAATTGTGGTGCAATACCCCATTTATACATAAATAATTGAGCAGCTGGTCCTTCTGTTGCCTTAAATCTTTCACCTTCTTTTCCATTTTTAGTAGCTGAACTACCAAAATGGTATAAATGTGCTTCATGTGTTCTAGTAAACCCATTACCATTTAGATCTAATTTTAAGAAGAAATCCCAATCACATATAAAGGGTGATTTATACATAGTATCAAATCCACCTACAATCATATAGTTTTTCTTATATATTGCAAACGGAAAAATACCACCATCAATTGTTAGAGAATCTTTTTTAATTGTTTTTTCATATTCAATAAATTCATCATATTTGAATTCATCTGGGTTGCGTCCAAAGTCTTTAACTGGAAAATCAAATATACCTGGTCCTGTAGGTTCAATTTGGTTTAAAGTTAAAACACTATTTTCCTTAAGGTTATTATGAATAGCTGTATCCCAACCACTACATAATACATTATCATCATTTATAATAAATATTTTTTCATTATTAGCATTCATAACAGCTAAATTAAGAGCTGTTTGCATGCCCTGGTTTTCACCTAGGTCTAATATTGAAATATCATTAATAAAATCATCCAGAACATCTCTGGATTCTTCTATAAATCCGTCTACAGCAACAATAATCTCATTTTTATCTGTTTGCTGTTCAACAGCTGATTTTAAACATAAATGTAAATAATCAGGATTTCTGTATGTTGGTATAATTAAACTTATCATATTTTGTTCCAATTTGTTAGTGGTGATAACCAAGCAGATTCACAATGTGTTGAATAACCTGGTACACTACTTAATACACTTACTTGTTTTGTTTTAACTAATTCACTAAATAAACCGTATGAATCAGTTATACTATTACTAGAGTATTTTAATAATAATAAATGATCATCTACTAATCTTTCAACGGTACAAGCAAAACTCATAACTGTGCTATTAGTCAATTTCCAATGTACGGAATCTGTTTTAATTAACCTAGTAACTTCACCATTTTGTTCAATTTGAGGATTACCTCCTTCATTAGCATTAAGATACTTATCTGGGTGATCATATAATGTAACATATAGTGGTGTTAACTGAACACCTTCTTTTATTAATTGTGCCGAATTTGGTTTATGTAAGAAATCATCTTCTAATAAATAAACTATCTCACCAGTATTATTTTCTTCTACTGCTAATTCTAAAGCATCTCTAAACGTACCTGCTCCAGTACCGTTTTCTACTTCAATTAGTCTTAATTTTTTATCTAAAACAAATTGTTTAGTTTCATCATTTAAAGTATCACCTATAACTGTTATATTTTCTAAACCAAATTCTTTAATACAATTTTCTAAACAATGCTGTTTTGTAGCGTTTGGAATTTTCTTTTTAGATATACCTGCTTCAAAATTAGATAGCCTGTAATATACTTTTACAGCACCTTTAGTATCTCTAGGTTTAACAACACCTAAACCACAACTACCAAAGAAACCATAATGCTCATAATTCTCATATTCAAAATATTTTTCAAATGCTTCACGTTCAGTAAATGTTTGGTGTTTTAAATTTTCAACTAATGAAATATAACTTTTAGCTGTAGATAATGATTTAGGTGAAAAAGACCATTCATGATATAAATGTAAAGCATTAGGATACATTTCCCTTAATTTATTAGCTACTGGGAATGTAAATTCTCTTTCATGACTACCATCAGTAAATGTTAAATCAATATTAATTTTACTATCAAACTCATTTAAATATTCTAATGCATCTTTAGGATATGTAGGTACAATAATTCCTTTATCAACATATTCATTAAAGTAATCTATTCTCCATACAGTATCAGGATCTTCATGTCCTTGTCCTGGATTTTCTTTAACATCAACAGTGTATACTTTACCTTCACCATTCATTTCTAATGCTTTAGCTATGATTGATGTTGAACATCCACTTGCAAAACCAATTTCTAATACGTTTTTAGGTTTTCTAGTTCTAATATATAAATAAATAACTTTACCTTCATTATAATCTACTGCTCCAGCACCAGCCCAACTTCCATTTCCACCTGACGATTGAGTTTTTACTTGTTCAAAATAGCCATTATCCCAAAATTCATTATACTCTTCTTGTAATTGATCTACATCACCAAATTCTTTTTCTAATTGTTGAACTATTTTTAAGTTAAATGCCTGTTCCGTTCTTAATGTTTCTAATAATTTCATAAGGTATCGTAATAATCGTTTTGTTGTTCTTGTCTTTTAATTCCTTTGGGATGATATAAAGCAAATGATTCTGACATTGGTAATGTAGCATAATGATTAAACCCACTTAGTTTTTCATGTACTTTATTTACCCATTTTACTTCAGGAACATTTCTCCAAAGTCTCCACTGATAATCAGGCCAATTAACCCAATCATTTTCATCTACTCTCCATCCCCATTTTTCAATATGTTCCTGAGTTAAACCCTGAACCGTATTAACTCTAGGTACTAACATAACATCTATCTTTTCATTTGAATCAATAATTTTATGTAAATTTTCAATTAACCATTGATTTGGAATTTCATCTGCATCTATTTGAAATATCCATTCTCCACTACATAAAGTAGTTAGGTAATTTTTCCAATCAGCAAAATGGTTTTTAAATGTTTTAGCTTTATATTTAATATTAGGTTCACCTCTTAATTCTGATAATACATTCCATACTTCAGGTGTGCCATTCTTTTTATCAAATAAAATAACTATTTCATCATTTTCATCTTTATATTTCAATAAAAAATTAAGTAACTTAGTTATTTCATCTAACTCATTACAAACTGTTATGGCATAACTTACTTTCACTATTTACTTGGGTTTGTATTAACAGGTTGAGGATTAGGTAAAATATTTAAATATGATAACGCCTCCATATAATCTCTTTCACTAAAATGTTGAATTGTAGACATATCCATTCTATATTTTTGATTTTCAACTTTTTTATCTTCTTCATTTTCAATGGCAACTGATTTAACTGCAGCCCATCTCCAATTATCAGCTCCAGATCCATCAGCAAATACCATTCCTACTTCTGGTAGGTTAATTGTATTAGGTAGCCAGACTAATTCTGTTTCTGGGTCTTTCCATAAAATATCTTTATATAATTCAGGTAATTCACTCATTTGAGCTTCAAAGAATTCCTCACCTTCTTTCATTAAACTATTAGTCCAAAAACCACAAGATAAACTTAAATAATTTGTTACATTATTATTTACTTCAACTTTATAACATAAGTCTCCTCCTGATTTAGGGCAGTCTATTATTTGATCGTATTGCATATTAATTAATTTTAGGTAAATTTACTGCCTGTGTATTTATATTTTCAGGCATTGTAAACTGAGCTTGTTGAGGTTTAGATTCAAATTGAGGTAAATTATGTGTTAAAATATTATTAATTAATTCACCCATTTTATCTAATGTAAAGGTTGTTTTTACATAATGACCTTGTTGTTTACCTTTAACAGCCCATTTTTTATAATTTGTATAAAATTCTTTCATGAATTTTTTAGCATGACTTAAACTAGGTTTAAACCATTGTGCTTCTTCTTTTAACCAATTATTAGCAGCTGATTTATGAACCTTTTCAAGTTCACCTGGAATTAAAGCTGTGTAAGCTGGATTTAGAAAATCTAATTGACCTGACCATCCAGAACATATAATTGGTTTTTTACTTAAACTAAATTCTAATAATGGTCTACCAAATCCTTCACCTTTAGTAAGTGATATCATAGCTTTTACTTTAGGATGATTATATAATTCATTTAATTGTGAATTACTTAATTCGCCTGTAATTAAATAAACGTTTGGTAAATTATCACTATTAATTGTTTTTTTAATTTTATTAATTTTATTTAATACCGCATCTTCACTCATATAGCTATCCTTACCTATAGAACATTTTAGTATTAATCCAGGTGCATTTTTCTTACCTTTAAATGTTTCATAAAATTCCTTAATCATTAATGCTACATTTTTTCTATCATGTCCTATTTCACCTTGCATCCAATGACCTACAAATAGATAATTAAATGATTCTTTTACAGATGATAAATCAAAATCTACTTTAGGTAAATGTTTATAAGTATCTATATCAGCACCTTCAAATACTACATGAATAGGTTTTTGATTAAAAATAGTTTTAACTAAAACATTATTATGTTGGTTACGTTGTTCAAATCTATTAGATTCAAATACTTGTTTTGCGTGTTTAGAAGACACCCAATTCATATCCATTCTATTTAAACCTTCAATCCAACTAGGATCACACTGAGTACTTTCAATTCCAGCTGTTGCTCCAATATTATACTCTCCTACAGGTGAAAATTCACTTGGAATAGTTACTTGCATCCATATTTGTGGTTTTTGACCTTGTTGTAAACCATCAATTTTATGTTTTAGTAAATATTTCCATTCAGGATGATCATCACAAAAACCCCAAGCTGTATTACCCCACATTTGTGGTATTAGTTTAACATTATATTTGTCTAATTTAATTATTGCTTTAATTAAATCCCTTGCTCTTGCCCCATAACCACTATAAGTGTCAAATGGTGAACTAATTACAAATTCTGGTTTATTCATTAGTATAATAATTTATGATTTAAAAACTTACCTTTATATTCTGTTGCATTGACAATGTCATAAGTGTTTCTTGGTTCCCAAACCTTAAATAACTCATCAAATGCTTCCATTACTCTCTGTCCTTGATATTTAGCTGTAAAACCGGCTTCTTCAGATAAACACCATTCTCTACCTTTTTTACCTCTTTCTTTTAATTTAGTTCTACCTAGATCATAACATTCTTTAATTCTTTCAAATGCATCCTCCCATTTTGCTCTATCATCATAGATATAAGGTGTTGGAGGTGAACCTTGAATTGATCTACTTGTTGGATAAACTGGAAATACCCATTCACCATGTTCTTTATAGGTACCTCTATGGTTAGAAGGAACTTCAGGGCTAGGTGTAAACCATTCTCCGTTTTCATCTACAAACCTCATTTGATCTTGCATACCACCAGTTACATTAGCAATAATAGGAGTTCCAGCTAACATTGCTTCTGTTATTGTTAATCCCCATCCTTCATTAGATGTTAATAATATTTGTACATCAGCTATATTATATAAGAAATTCAGTTGTTGTCTTGATAATTTAGCTATTGAAAATATTACAACATTTGGATAATCTTCTTCAAATAAATACTCTCTTATTGCCTCTAAATCTGTTCCAGCATCTGAAACAATTTCAGTATGAAGTAAAAATCTACATTTTTGAGCTTTATCCTTAGGTAAAGTATCTAAAAACGCTCTAAATGCTATCATAGCATCTGGAATTTGTTTTCTACGAATATTTCTTGAATTGAAAAACATAACAAAATCCACTTCTTGATTATGGAATATTTGTTTTCTAAAAGCCAACATTTGCTTATGTGTATCTGAATCCTCAGGAATTGGGTAGTAGGATTCGATATCTGTTCCTGCTTTTAATCCATGAGGAACATATTTAAACACTCTTTTACTATTATCACAATCAGCTAATACTAATTTATTTATATTAACTGTTTGTTTTGAGATACCCATTAATAAATCACATGCTCTATAAAACGGCTTATTATAATGAGGAGCAGGATAATCATCCCAAATATTTAAATAAGTAATAGGACAATGTTTTCTAATCTCAGCTTCCATAGAAAATATATACCCAAAATATCTAGGATCTGTTATTAGCATAAGTGCATCTGGTTTTTCAGCTTTTATAGCTGATCTTAATATTTGCTCATTACCATATTGATCAACACAGAAAACTCTAACATCTGAATCATTAATATTAGCATGATTATTTACATCATTACTTATATCAAATAATTTACCTGCATCTGGATGTTTTATTGCTCCACCTATATTTAGCCAATTAAAATGATGTGCTGTTGCTAGTATTATTTCTTTTGCCACTGTGGCAACACCAGAATGAACTCTAATATCATCACATACTAGCATTATTTTCTTCCTTTTGTCCTTAGGAAGGTGTTTAAAACTTTTATTCATAAGATTTATTATTTTATAATTCTAAATTAGTTTGATTAGTAATTTTCTTTCTAAAATCTTCGTCAGTAAGATACAAAAAGAGACTACGGTCTGCAAGTTTTTGAAACGAAAATTTTCGTCTTACACACTCTACTTTAAAATCATTAAATAAATCGGTTTTTACTTTAACACTGGTTAGTGTCATAGGTTTTTTAACGCTCATAATTTTTATTTTTTATAACATTATATTTGTCTATACATATATGAATATTTATCAAAAACGACATTTTATTCACAATACCCACACGTACATGGGTAATTTTGTTCTTTTATTTTTCCTTGAGAATTAAACACATAAGACATAAAATCATCAACATATTTTTTTGCCTTGTTTAATTTTATTTTGCCACTAGGTGGAGAAAATTCTTGTATTCTTGTTTGTTGCCAATCACTTTCTTCCCATAATTTCCTTTTAACTATAAAAAACTTAATATAAATTTTATCTAAAGGAATGTTATACAACTCAGAAAAATATTTTTTATATAATATTAATTGAAATTGTTTATTTTCATCTTTTTTCATCTTATCATGCCACCCTCTAGTACTAGTTTTAATGTCAATAATTTCAAAAGTATCTGAATTTTCATTATATAAGACAACATCAATCATTCCCTTAAATAATAAATTATTTAACATTTTATTTGGCGTACTAATTACAGGTAATTCTATACCTACCAAATAAGTTCCTCTTTTAGAAAAATATCTACTTATTTTCTTTTTAAAGAACTCTAAAATTGCTACTCCATCTTCAAAAAACTCTCTCATTTGTACTGCATCTGAGAAATGTTTTTCGTTATTTTGCTTATACTGTTTTTCATAGGCCTTAATATATTTCTCCTGAAATATTGATTCTAAGTCTAATTTATTAGCAGCAACTTTTGATTTATCATAAAATACAGTTAAATATTCCTGTATTACTTCGTGTATGGCTATACCAAAAACAAGATATATATTAGCTTCTCTTTGACTAATTTTCTCTTTATATTGCAACATCCATTTTCTCTGGCATTGCTTAAACATTGATATTTGAGAATAAGATATATTCTTTTGATAAGAGTAGTCAATGTCTTCAGGAGGATTATTTCTAATCTCCTTAACTATTTTTGGTATTTTCTTCGCCATTATTTCTTCTTAACTCCAAATTTACTAAACTTATACCAAGCTCTTTCGTGTAGGAAGTAAAGCACCATTTTGGAAATAACTTCTATTCCCCCTATAGCCAAACCTGCTTCCCAAGAACCCGTTATCAGTCCTGAAATTATTATTGTGTCTAGTGTACCTAAAATTCGCCATGTAACTGTTTTTAATATGTGTCTTTTATAACTTACCATCCTTACGCATTTGTTCTCTTATTTTTGTAGCTGATATTTCTTCTACATCAGTTGGAGGTACATGCTCAATTATCTCATATCCAACCCCTCTACCATAATTTACTGATTCAATATCGGGTATCAACATAATTTTAACTCTACCTTCGTCAATTAAATCACCTAAATTAGTAGATATAGTTCTATACACTTGTGTTGATGTATATGGATTTTTTTCATCTGGTTCTACGTCTCTAATACAGATTAATACGTTTTTACCTTCATTTAAACGCTGGTCTATTAACCATCGATGACCTTTGTGCCATGGTTGCCATCTACCAATAAACATTGAGTATTTCATAATATTCCTTGATCTCTATTTAAATTTATTGCAATTGCCCTTTTACCTGGTTTATTAGGGTCCATATCATTAATTAGATATCTAGGACCTCTTTCTATCCCCATAATTAATCTATCAAAAGGAACATTGTTAGTTACTAATTCTTTAACTGTATGATTATATAACCAATCTGGTCTAGCTGTTGTTAAAATAATCATGTGACCCTGCTCTTTCACTACATTTAAAAATTCTAATGTTGATTCAATAACTTCAGCATCACTTGTTTGATATGTTTCAAATTTGCGGTATTTGAATATAGTCCCATCTATATCACAAAAATATGTATTTTTCTTTTCCATTATAAGTAATCTAATATGTGTTTTAGTGATTGTTCAGGTGTATCATAAGTAGTATCTACATCAATATACTTTTCATTTGGTGATTGATATCCATTCACATGGTAATCTTCCCTACCTCTTGAATTATCAGGATCATAAGAATTATAATGTACATAAATTTCCTTAATTTGCCAGTCTAATGATTTTTTAAATTCTTCTCTTTGATCCAAATAAGGAGATACTAAGGAAACAATTACGTCTTTGCCTTGATTATGTAAATAATGAGCTATTTTTTGAGCAGCATCTATATTAGCTATTCTACCTTTTATAGAATAATCTTTATTAGAAAATAATTCTCTCATTTCATCCCCATCAATTCTATAAGCATGAGGATATACTTTTTCTTTAAGTAAATCAGCAAGTACAGTTTTACCTGAACCTGGTTGACCTGTAAACCAATATATCATTTATTTTTTCCATTTGTTACGGCCTACTAATAGACCAATTATACCATAATTAGCTATGTCTATAAAAGTATCTTCCATACCTTCACCTCTAACATAATTTTTACCATTAACTAATAAATTTTTTAATCTACTTATTTTATCAGTTAATCTAATTGCTAATCCTGTTAATGAAAACTTTTTATCATCTTCATTATGAATAATATCACCTCCTAGGGCTATATTATTTAAACCATAATCCATGTGCTTTGCAGCAAACATTTCATACATTTCTAATCCTATCCTTTTATATTCTTCTGCTAATTCAGGATATTCTGTTTCAAATACTTCTACAACACCAATTCCATCTATAGTTTGTGGTTTAGAAGCTTTTTCCATTTGCATTTCTTCGTATTTCTTTCTAGAATCGCTCATTTTTTCTTTTATTTGTTGATAAGGTTTACAATAATGATTCCACCAGCTATGTGCTAGCTTGATCCTCTCGTCTTCCGTCATTAAACTATTTCTCTTGTATTGAAATATTTCTCAAGTATCTCTAATCTTTCCTCTGCTGAGGCAAGTAATTTAAGAGATTCTTCACAATTATCCCAATAATCTTTAGTTGAATGATCACCAATACCTGCTGGATGTCCAGTAAGTAGTTTAATACTAGCTAATGCCTTTGTTTTATCTGCTTCAGCACTAGCTCTTAAAAAGTTGTATACTTCTATATTCATTTTAGTAGGGGTTTTATTTCTTTTTTATCTAATCCAATATTGGTCAATATACGAAGCACTTCATCATTTCCCAAAAAACTTAAATAATCTTTTACTTCTCTTTTTGAACATTCCCAGTATTGACTTAGATATTCAAGTAAAGTTTCATTACGCTTTTTAATATTAGACTTAATATATTTATTCCATTTATTATTTTTAGGAATATATTCTCTATAAATTGAATATATTTCCTTTTTACTAGTTGGAGGTAATGCTTGTGCTTCATTAACTAATTCCAAATAATCTGGGTTCATAGACATAAATCTATGAATCATATAGCTATTCCAAAGTTCCCAATCCTTATCTGTAAATGAATCGGGATCTTGTTTTAGGGAATTTATTTGTTTAAGCCAATCCCAGATATTTTTCATTAAGCTAATTCATCTTTTAATTCCTCTCTTAATTCAACAGGTATACCTTCACCTAATATTTTATTATTAGTTGGGTCATAAAATACAGGAATGGGCATAATAGCATCATTATCTGTACCTGCTACAAATTTGGATATCTTTCTTAAGATAACTCCTGATTTAAAAATACTTCCACCTTCAGAATTAGTAATTCCTTCAGTAGTTTTTAGGTCCACGTTTAATCGTGGTTGTTGTGGTTGATTTTCCATCTACTTATTATTTATTAAATTATTAATTAAACTCATTACATTTATCTCTTTATCAATTCTAAAATTAGCTTTATATTGATGCTCATTAATTAGAAAAGCTGCTGTACCTGATTTGCCAGGAAGATATTTGTCAGCATTATCGTATAAAAACCTAAATACTTCTTCGAAATCATCTACATTTGAATCTGCTATGATTTGTCTAATAGTATTAAATTTAGGTTTTGGTTTCTTTAGTTCTTCTAAAATTGCAGACAAGTAACTAGTACCTACAAGTAAAGAATCATCAAGCGCTAGTTGACCCTTATTACTACTTGATTGGATAGTGTTAAGCATCTTGCGTAAGTCCGGATAGAACTTATTAACGATTTTACCAATGGCAGTTGGTTCGTAACCTATGCTTTCATTATCACAGATACTAGCTAAATGTACTGCTACTTCTTTTTTAGTTGGTGGAACAACTTTTAATGTTTGGCATCTAGATTGTAAAGGATCAATAACCCTTTCTATATAATTACATGTCAAAATAAATCTAGTTGTTCTAGAATACGTTTCAATAATATTACGGAGAGAAGCTTGTGCTTGTATAGTAAGAAAATCTGCTTCATCCAAAATAACTACTTTAATTGGTTTAAAGGATGATACGGAAGCAAAACTAGAAACCTTATCTCTAATTGTTTCAATACCTCTTTCATCTGAGGCATTAATGTAAACATGATCACAATCAAGATTTTTAACTATTAACTTAGCTAATGTAGTTTTACCTGTACCAGCAGGACCATAAAACAAATAATTTTGAATATCATTTTGTTCTAGTTGTTTGGCAATTGAACTTTTTAAGTTATCATTACCAACATAATTATCTAATGTTACTGGTCTGTACTTCTCGTTAAGTAAACTATTGTCCGTATTCGCCATACAATGAATATAACTTTTGTTTTGGTTTTTCTACTATTTTCTCAGTTGCATTAATAGCATATAAAGCACTTTCTAATGGCTCTAATCTATAATTACCTTTGAATCCCGTTTTAACCATATATGCCTCTAAAGCTTCAGTTAAATTAGGATGCACAGGACCATCTGGTTCATTTGCTACTAATCTCCATTTATCTCCTGGAGGTACTCTTCGTGCAATTAATACGTTTTTTTCTTCTATTATTGTTTTATCCATAATATCAATTTAATAAAAATTATTTACTATCCCAAGAAATTACCACCATAAGTGTTATTTTCTAATCCACCAGTTTGACTTGCTTTAGCACTATCATTTTCTTTATCTTGTGTAATAGTACATTCAGTTAATAATACAGTTCCCGCTACTGAAGCTGCATTTTCAAGTGCCAATCTAGTTACTTTAGTTGGATCAATAATACCTGCTTCTTTCATATTAACTGTACTATTAGCTTCAATATCAAATCCTAACCATTGATCATCACCAGAATTTATCATTCCATCAGCTATAATTTTAGCACTAACTTCTTCATGACCAGCATTAACAAGTATTTGATTGAATGGTTTTGCACATGCTCTTTTAACTATTTGAGCACCAGTGGTTTTAGCTTCTAAACCTGATGATGCATATAATAATGCTGTTCCACCTCCTGGTACAATACCTTCTTCAATGGCAGCTTTTGTAGCATGTAAAGCATCATCAACTCTATCTTTTTTCTCCTTCATCTCTGTTTCAGTATTACCTCCAACATGAACAATAGCTACACCACCTACAAATTTAGCTAATCTATTTTGTAGTTGTTCTGTTTCATATGGTGTTTTAGCTTTATCAATTTGCTTTTGTAACTCTTCAACTCGTTTTTCTATTGCCTCAGCTGTACCTTTTCCATCTACAATTGTAGTTTGATCTTTAGTTACTGTTACTGTTCGTGCTTCACCAAACCAATCCCAACTAAATTTATCAAGTTTCATACCTTTTTCTTTACTGAATACTTGACCTCCAGTTGTTATTGCTATATCTTCTAATACTAATTTTCTTCTTTCCCCAAATTCAGGTGATTTAACAGCACATACATTTACTGTACCTCTCATTTTATTTACAATTAATGTTGCTAATGCCTCATTATCAATATCTTCAGCTATAATAAGTAATGATTTACCATTACTAGATACTGCTTCTAATATTGGTAATAATTCTTTAACTGAATTTAATTTTTGATCTAAAATTAATACTGCTGGATCAGTTAAAACAGATGACATTGTATTATTATCTGTAACAAAATAAGGTGATTTATAACCTCTATCAAACTGCATACCTTCTACTGTTTCAAGATAAGTATCACCTGTTTTAGACTCTTCAATGTGTACTACTCCTTCTAAACCTACCTTATCAATTGCAGTAGCAATTAATTTACCAGTTTGAGGATCATTATTAGCTGATATAGTAGCTATTTGTTCTAATTGTCCCTCTTCAGATATATCTTGAGATATATGTTTTTTAAGATTTTTAACTACTTCTTTAACTGTATTATCAATATCTCTTTTAATTTGAACTGCATTTTCCTTATTATCTAAAGCAGTTAAACCTCCTTCTACCATTTCTCTAGCTAATAAAGTTGATGTTGTTGTACCATCACCTGCTTTTTCAGCTGTCTTTACGGCTGCTTGTTTAATTAAAAGAACACCTAATTCTTCTTGTGGGTCAGCTAATACTATGTTTTTAGCTACTGTTACCCCATCTTTAGTTGATATAGGAAACTCAGCTGATCCTCTAAATATAACTGCATTTCGTCCATTTGGACCTAGGGTTGATACAACTGCATCTGCTAGTTTATTAATCCCTTTCATTAATCCCTCTCTTGAGGTTTTACCAAAGTGTATTTTTCTTTCCATTTTAAATATCGGTTAAATCGTTAATTTCTTGTTTAGTTAATTTCTCTTCTGTATCTCTTAATGCTTGTGCAATTTGAGCTTCTGTAGATACTCTTGCCAATATTTGGTTTTCAGGTCCAACATAATACTCTTCACCATCAAATGGTAATTTAGTAAAACCTTGAGTTGGTAAAACAACCATATCTCCTACTTTAACAACCATAGGAATTAATTTCCCAGTTGCTGTATATCTACCTTCTCCAATTGCTACAACTTCACCAAATTCGTTTTTTTCTTTACCCATATCAGGAACAATAATGTTTCCGTATAGTTGTTCTTCATTTTCGACTGGTTTAACGATAACCGCGTCAAATAATGCTTCTAGTTTATTTGCCATTTTCAATATAATTTTTAATATTATTTTCTATTTGTTTATACTTGTTTAAAAAATCATTTAATGATGTATGATGTTCTTTATCATGCAATTGGTCTTGGGTTATTCTATTTAATGCTTGCCCAAAATTAGCATGAAATGTGAGTGCTTTAGTATACTCTTTACTTTTACCATTAGATCTAAAGTGATCTGCATTAGATTGAATTCTTTGATTCACTGTATAACAGTTATCATCCTTTGTAATGAAATAAGGTTCCATACAAGGGTCTTCAATTAGTGTAAGGGATTTTAGTTTCCTTGCCATATATAGTTTTTAAGTTGATTATACATCAATATACGAAAAAAACACTGCTAGGACACGTTTTTTTAATGAAACTTATTACTTAATTTTAATTGATTTTGGTTTAGCTTCATCAGCTAAAGGTATAAAAATATCTAATTTACCATTTGCTAAAACAGCATCAATACCTCCCAAATTAAATTTAGGTGCTATTTTGTATCTTAAATCAAATGATTTTTTAGATAAACCATGATGAATCATCCCTGGATGAATTTTATCATCTTCTGGTTTTTTATAACTTATTTTTAATATATCCCCTTCAATATCCATTACGATGTCTTTTTTAGTAAGACCTGTACAAGCAACTTCAAAATGAAGTCCTGTATCGTCAAAGAAAATATTTACGGGATGTGGTTGTTTGAATTGTCCAACAGGTTGAAATGTGCTGTCAGATTTAAAGTGGTTCCTAAATAGGATATCGAAAGGACTTAAATGCCTTTCTAAGATTTCTAATGTACTCATATCATTTTATTTTTGTGAGGCCGAAGCTCTCGGTTAATTAATTTTAAAACATAACTCGTGCCCTAGCTACGTGTTATTTTATTATACATATATGATAATAAGGAAAAGTTACTTCTCCAAGCTATCTTGTAAATTTTTTTCTGTTTCTTCGTCCATAAATGCTGCCCATTCTCCAATAGGACAACTAGAAGACATTGATCTTACTTTTAAATTTAATATACATCCACAGTCTTTACAACAAGGTGCTGTACCGGGTACTGCACAATAAGTTCCTACTGTATCAAAATTTCTACAGCGTGTACAGATGTCCCATCTTATCTTAGCTATTTCTTCTACTTCTGATTTTGTGAATACCTTATTTCTGATGCCCTCAAATATTTGAGGCATATTACCAAAGGCATTGATTAATTTATTAAGTCGGCTCATCTTGACGTATAAAATATTCGCTTGTTAATCCATCGTTCATAAATACGAAATAACTCCACCCTACATTAGATATTTTCATTGTGCAAGATTCCATATCTTTATTTGCATCTAATATTCTTTTAAACATATCAGAATTATATATTACTGAATCCACAATATTATTTGTAGTAGCGGGCGCATTAAAAACAATTTTATTAGAGAAACTATTATTATCGCCAAACTTAAATTCACATACATCATTACCATCTAAATCTTTTTGAGATGAAATCATCATTTCATTAACATCTCCTAAAGCATTTTTTGCCTTAAGCAAATTATCAATATCTACATTTGATAATGTCATTTCTAAATCATACCCTTCTTCAGGGTGTTCTATCCAGGATTCTTTTCCAAACATTGTTTTATCTGATAATGAAAAAGATAAATCAAAATTTTCATCTGCTATAAGTAATTTAGTGTATATTACTGTATCCTGAGCTGTATTTGTGTGTTTTTCCAGTGTTAAAATTAATTCGCCATTAGTAATTGCTATTAATTTTTTTAATTTATTAGTATCAACCATGCATATATGACCATCCTCTAGTTGAAAATCATTTAAATGTACCTTAGAATTAAGACCACTATCATTAATATAAACAGTAAGTGTATTATCTTTAACTCTCCATTTAGCTTTTTGATATAAACCTCCTAAATTGTATTTAGATATAAATGATTGTAATGTACTTTTGCTTATCATAACTATAATATACGTAATTTATTTTATACTTCAAAGCTTTTTAATGCATTTGTATATGGATTTAAATCTAATTTCCATTCCAAATCACTAAAAAACCCTTCTAATTTATTCAGTAATATTGAATTAAATATTTTTTTCCTATCAGCATACTTTTCAAGAAAATCCCTAATTTTATCTGGTATATCATAGGGTAAAAATGCTAAAGCTTCAATCTGATATGGATTATCAATTAAATAAACCCATTTTACTTTACTAGCATCTGTTATCTGATTATGTTTTTTATCTAATTTCCAAAGTCTTAATAAATCATTATACTTAATAGCTGCTCTAACTGCTGCTGGTGCTCCACTTTTTCTAAAATTACCTAATACAGATTTAGTTTTAGTTTCTACTTGTATAATTTCAGTAAATATTTCTCCTGCTTTAGGTTTACTACCTACATACTTTGTTAAGTTTTTTACTCGTGTTGGGTTTCCTAATTCTACTAATGGAATATCTCCACTAAGAATTTGTTTTTTAAATACCTTAATTTTATCTAAAATATTTTGGTGGGTAGCTCCTTTTAGTACTTCTTCTAATATTTTATTAAAAAATTCCCCTAATATAGGTGGGAAATTAGCTTTCATAAACTCTAAACCTTTAACATCAAGTACTTCTTTTTCAATACCTTCTTGTTTTGTTATGTATTGAGCATATCTTCTAGTAGCTCTAAAATAAGCTGTTCTAATAACACACTCAGTTTTCATTTCTAATCTATGCTCATCTGCATTAAGACATTCCTTAGCAAATATATCATAATAATCAGATATTATATCTTGATATGCCAATGCTACTTTTTCTAATAATTCATCTTTTTTCTTATCATCAAAAGATTCAAAATCAGGGTACAAATGATTTAATATTGGTTCTGCATTAAAGTAATTAGAATCAGTATCAACATAAGCACAATAGTTAGTATCGCCCTCATCACAAATAAACCAAGGAGTGTCTTCTAAATATTTCATTTTAATTTTTTCCAGCTGTCTCTATCATACCCAACATAGTCAAATATAAACTTCTCTTTTGAATAAACCAAATCAGCTAATTCTTGAGTATAATAAGATGCAACTTTTTGTTGATTATCTTTAGTATAATTATCTTTTTCTCTCTCACCACCATAAGTGTTAAATCTAACAACAGCATCTGCTATTTCATCCCACCTTTCTTGACTGCAATTATTCTTTAATTCTGGTATCGCTGTTAAATCCTCTTCCATATATTCTAATCTAACTAAATAATCAGGATTTCTACCAATTTTAGGCCATTCTAACCAATAAAAAGTATCCATTGAAGGATTAGTATCAAAATTTTTATATCTATCTTTTGTTAAATAATCTTCAAATGATACACCAGTTTCATCATTTATATCAGTCCAAGTGGAAAAACACATTGTATAAGGATTTCTAGTATTACAAATAATTCTATAACTATCATCAGCACCTTCTGGTATTCCTTGTTGGTGAGTATGAGATCCCATTCCTTTAAAAATGTTTACCCATCCTTTTTCATTATGTTTAAACATTAAATCTTTAACGTTAACACCGGTTATAAAATTACTAACTGCTCTTGATGCACAACCTGCCGTGCCCCAATAAATTAATTTTAAACTATCGCTTTTATTCATATTGATTTTGCTATTAAATTTTTAAACTTTGTTGTTGACCATCCATGGTCTCTAGATAAATAATGAATTGGAATTTTTAAATCATCACCTGTAAATGGTTTATCAATATAATCATCCCCTAAAAACCTAACATCAAATTCACCTACCTGCAATAAATCATAAAGTTGCGCTTCATAATTATAAGAAAACACATCACAAACACTTTTAAATTCTAATAACATTTCTTTTCTTTCTTCAACAGATAATATAGGTTTTAACTTATGTGGTCTTTCAAGTGTCGGGTCTTCATGTAATAATACTATTAAACAATCACAATGTGAAGCACATTCTTTAAACATTTTTATATATCCTGGGTGAATTACATCAAAATTCCCTGCTATGACTCCTTTTTTCATTGGTAATGTTTTATATCTAACCAATCAGAATTAGTTAGTATATTAATATCATTTATTATATTATTTCTAAGTTCGTTTTGTCTAAATATTTCTGTAGCATAATTGACTAAATCTTCTGTGCTAGTTTCCCCACGAACTAAATTTTCTAATCCCCATAATTTACTATTTATTTCTGACAACTCCAAGTATAAATTTTGAAGTTCACTATCATGTTCTTCAAATAACACAACACATAAAGGATTTAAAGCCGCAAATTGTCTTTCAACATTAGCTAGTTTATCCGAGTTTTTTATATTTAACAATTTTAATTCTAAAATTGAAATTCTATCTAATAACTCTCCGTTTGATATTTCTATTTTCATATTATTAAAATCTAGAATCACCTGGAATTTTTATAATTGGTCCTGGTTTTTCACCTTGTGATGTTTTTAAAGGATTATCTATATCTATTTGAAATGTAACATTATTAATTTTAAATCTAAATACTCCCTGTTTTAAAAACTTTTTAAATGCTTTTTCCTGTCTTTCATTCCAAAGTTCACTCATAGTAATCAATTCTTCTTTACTAATAGGTTCCCCATTGGCTCTTATATGCATGTTTTTTCTTATAGATTGTTTTTTTAATGTCATATTTCTAATTTAATTTTATTATTAATTACTTTATTCATATGCCTATTAGCACATAAAGCTGATTCTTGAATTATTCTGTGTCCTGTTAATGTTATAGCTTCACTTAATATAGATAAATTCATTCCATATCTAAATGAAGGTAAAGCTGTAGCACCATATAAACTATTAAGCAAAATTTTCATTGTATATTGCATTAAATAATAATATTCACCTTTTTCTTTATCATTCGCCTTAAATGCTTTTTTCATAGCATTTTTATACACAACACGTTCATCAAACCATTTTTTTAATATAGTAGAAAGTACTGATTCATTTTCAGAATCAAATATAGTTCCATTAGCAGTTATTTTTAAATTATGTTGCTCAATATTATATGCTAAAACACCTGCTTTTACTTCTTCAACTTTATTAGTTCCAATCCATTTTGGTTTTTGAATATATAATTTAGTATCGGAATCCATTTTCTTTAAGTCATTTAATCCTAATCTATTATTACGAGATTTTTCATTAATAGTATAATCAGCATTAAGTTCAACAATACGACTTACTAAAGTTTCTTTTCCAATATTACAAGTCATAATAATTGAAGGATATAGTGATGTTAAATCTTCATCAAACATATACTTGTATAAACCAGCTTGAGGACAAAATAAATAACCACCAGCATAACCTTTCTTATTTTGTTGATTAAATTCCTTAGGAGGAGGAATAATATTTTTATCTAATAAATAAGCTGAAATAGCTCCATCTTGAGTAATACTATTAGCATATACTTGGTGGTAGTTATGTTTACCTTTATGTGATAAGTTTTTAGTTAAAGCAATGTATTGTAA
>CEUJ01129268.1_pt1 | contig 28945 bp, 29 predicted proteins | sample 361531 | NCBI WGS metagenome assembly CEUJ01 (sample SAMEA2622842, study PRJEB7988) | marine metagenome | biome: marine biome (ENVO:00000447); feature: marine epipelagic mixed layer (ENVO:xxxxxxxxx); material: "saline water (ENVO:00002010), including plankton (ENVO:xxxxxxxx)" | depth 140 m | reverse complement strand
ATGAGGAGACCAGGATTTACAGGCACAATTGCTTTTTTATTTCAATGTCTAGTTCAATATTTAATTAAATTGAAATGGATGAAAATTTATAAATGTTTAGGTTTTAATAGCTTTATTGACTTAAGTAATGATTTTAAAGATAGCATTTTTATAAGTAAGAGTAATTTTGTAAAAAGTTACAAGTCATTTAAAAAAAAAGAGGATATTTTAAAATTAAAATATCAAGGAATAAAAATTGGAGATTTGATTTATGATCATTATTTACGTTTTAAAGGAGACGTAAAATTTAATATAAATGACTTATACTCTACCAAAATTTTGTTGAATATGATTGAAGGCGCAAATAATAACTTAAATAATTTTTATTTAAAAAATAAAAATAAAATAGAATATTATATTCCACAAAAAGCATTTTATATAAATGGTTTTGCCATAAGATACTTTCTTAATAAAAATATCAAAACCATCGGTGGTATTGAAAATATTAAATATGTAAAAAAATTTACAAAAAAAGATTATTTAGCTGGAACAAGATCTCAAGATTTGAAAAAAAAATTTATAAAATTAAAAAATAAAACTAGGAAAAAAAGGTTAGCAAAAAAATACTTAAAAGAAAAATTTGATGGAAAAATTAATAAGGAATTTAGATATATGCGGCAATCTACTTTTTCAAAAAATTTAAACTCGACAATAAAAAAAACTTTCGATGTAGTAATATTTTTACCAGACTTTTCAGATGCACCTCATATTTATGGAGATTTAGTCTTCAATGATTATTCAGATTGGATTGAAGAAACTCTGAAATTTTTGAAAGAAAAGAACATATCAATCGCAATTAAAAAACATCCAAATACTTGGGTATTTAGTAGTAAAAAATATAACGAGGAATTAAAAGAAAAATACAATAACTTAATTTGGCTTGATAAAGATATATCAAATAATGAAATATTTAAAAAGAAACCTAAATTTGGTATTTCTCCTTTTGGAACAGTATTACACGAACTGGCATATCACAAGATAATTCCAATTTCAGTTGGAGCCAACCCGCACATGGCTTATGATTTTGTTTTTACGCCAAAAAACAAAAACGATTATTTTAATTTTATAAATAAAGCTATTAAGGGAAAATTAAAACTAAAAAATAATGTAAGAGATAAAATAGCTGAATATTATTACATGTACCATTTACATAATGATGATTATTTCAAAAATCGTTCTAGAGATCTGCAATTACAAAATTATCTTCCTGCAATTGGTGTAAGAAGTATAGAAATTTTAGAAAAATTTAATAAAGGAGATTTTAATAAATGATTACTATAACAGTATTTAGTTTTTTTAATATATTAATTATAACACCTCGATCTATTAAAATGATAAATTTTCTATTTAAAAAAAAATAATATGACTAGTTTGTTACTTAGAATAATAAAATGTTTAAATAAAAAAAGTATTAATAAAATTATTTATCTTCAAATAGTCACTATACTTATCGGTTTATTAAATGTTTTATCAGCAATCTTGATAGCACCATTTATAATGTTAATAGCAGGTGAAAATTTAAAAATAAATAACCCTTTTTTTCAAAAAGTTTTTAACTTTGTAAACATATTCGAAACGGATTATTTACTTTTATACGTTTCTATAATGTTAGTGGGTTTTTATCTTCTTACAATAATACTTAATTTATTACTTAGTTATTTAAATCTTAAATGGGTCCAAGATATAATTGTTTATTTTCAAAGTAATCTTTTTTCATACTATGTAGAAAAAAATTGGCTTTATCATTCTGACACCTCATCTAAAGATTTAGTAAGTAAGTTGCACAATGACTCAAGAAGATTAACGAATTTAGTAATTTTGCCATTTATTACTTTATTTTCTAACTTAATTGTATCATTAATCATTATTGGTGCAATTTTCTTGGTAGATTTTAAAGTTGCTGTAATAACAGTATCTATTTTTACGTTATTCTACTCTTTTTTTTACTTTTTTTTCAAAAAAAAACTGCGTTATGCCGGAGATACTATAACAAAAGTTTACCCCCTTTATTATAAAAGCATGTTAGAAGGGCTTACATCAATAAAAGATGTAATACTTTTTAATAAAAAAAATTTTTTTAAAAAATCTTTTTCTCAAAATTTAAATACACTAAGACATATGGATATAATACAAGCGTACCTCATTCAAATACCGAGAAGTCTAGTAGAGATTATTTTTTTTGTTCTATTAATTTCTTCTATATTTTTTCTAATTGAATTTTATAATTTTAAATTTGTGGAAATAAGCGCGATTTTTGCATTTTATGGAATTTGTGCACTTAAAGTAATTCCAGCACTTCAAAAAATTTTTAATTCATTTGCGTCAATTAATTCAAATTTGAGTGCTTTTTTTAATCTTGAAACAGATTTATTAAATTCCAAAAACAACAATTTAAAAAATGAAAATGCTGAGGAGTTTAATTCGTCAAGAATTCCTTTTAATAACTCAATCAAATTTAAAAATGTGTCTTTTGCTTATCCAGCTAACAGGATAGCTGGTGTTTTTAATGTGAATATTAGTATAGCCAAAGGCTCAATCATAGGAATTGTTGGAAAAACTGGATCAGGGAAATCTACTTTATTAGATATTTTATTAGGATTTATTTCTCCAGATAAAGGAACTATAGAAGTTGATGGAATTAAAGTTGATAAAAGTAATATAAAATTATGGCAAAAAAATTTATCTTATGTTCCACAAAATTTTAATATTTATGAAGGCACTATGAAATCTAATATAGCTTTTGGATTAGAAGAAAATTTGATTGATCAGCAGGAGATCAATAAATCCATGTTAACTGCTGAGTTGGAAGAATTTATGAATAATCAAAATATAAGTGTTGGTGAAAGTGGAAAAAAGCTGTCAGGGGGTCAAAAACAAAGAGTTGGTATTGCAAGAGCATTATATAAAAAATCCGAATTAATTGTATTAGATGAAGCTACAAATGCACTTGATACAATTACGGAAAAAAATATTTTAACCAATCTTGAAAAAGATCAAACAATTAAAACAATAATTATTGTTTCACACAGATTTGAAACATTAAAAATGTGTGATAAATTTTACTTTATCGAAAAAGGCAAGGTAGAAGAGTTGAAGGACTTCAACGCTTTGATGTCTAAATATAACAAATAATGAAAATATTAATTACAGGTAGCGCAGGATTTATAGGCTTTCATTTAACAAAAAAATTACTAGAGAGAAAAAATTTTCACGTAATTGGTATTGATAATTTAAATAATTATTACGATGTTAAATTGAAAAAAGCTAGACTGAAGGAGTTATTAAAACATAAAAATTTTAATTTTTTTAAACTAGATTTAACTAATAAAAAAAAATTAGATATAATATTTAAAAAATTCAAATTTAATATGATTATTAATCTAGCAGCTCAAGCTGGAGTAAGATATTCACAAAAAAATCCCGATCAATACATCAATTCAAATATACTTGGATTCTATAATTTGCTTGAGACAATGAAAAAAAATAATGTTAAGAAATTACTTTTCGCCTCATCATCCTCTGTTTACGGTAAAATTAATTCTAAAAAATTTAGTGAGAATTTAGTTACTGATAGACAAATATCTTTATACGCAACCTCGAAGAAAATTAATGAAATTTTTATGAATTTTTATGGGAATGTTTATGATATTTCAAATATTGGAATGAGATTTTTTACAGTCTATGGCCCCTATGGAAGACCTGATATGGCCTATTTTAAATTTACAAAATCAATTCAAGAGCAAAAAAAAATTTATCTACATAATTTTGGTAAGCATGCAAGAGACTTTACTTATATAGATGATTGCGTTGATTGTATCATTAAACTTATGAACCTAGTTAGTAGAAAAAAAATGAATACAATTGTTAATATAGCTGGAGGAAAAAAAATCAATATTAAAAAAATGTTGAAACTAATCGAAAAAAACTTAAATTCTAAAGCAAACATACGTTATAAACCTTTACAATTTGGAGATGTTAAAAATACTTTTTCAAATACAAAAAAATTAATTAGTTTAATAAAATATAAACCTAAAACATCTTTAGAGTTTGGCATAAAGAGTTTTGTCGAATGGTACAAAAAATTTTATAAGGTTTAAATTTTAAAAATGGATAGTATTGCACCAATAGCCTATTTTACATATAATCGACCTAATCACACAAAAATTTCCCTAGATGCCCTTAAAAAAAATGAACTGGCAGCTTTATCAGAAATTATAATTTATTCAGATGGTCCAAAAAATGATAAAAATGATAAAAAAAAAGTTGAAGAAGTAAGAGATATTTTAAATAGCTTAGATGGATTTAAAAAAAAAACACTAATTTTTAGAAAAATTAATTACGGACTATATAAAAATTTTGTCAATGGAATAACTGAAGTTTGCAATAATCATAAAAAAGTTATAGTTGTGGAAGATGATAATAAAACCTCAAGGTATTTTCTTAACTTTATTAATGATGGTTTAAATTTATACGAAAATGATAGTTCAGTATGTTCAATAAACGGTTGGTTTTATCCAAAAGAAAACAATCTCCAGGAAACTTTTTTCTTAACTGGGGGTAATACTTGGGGATGGGGTACTTGGAAAAGGGCTTGGGATAAGTTTAATCCAGATACGAAATTCTTAATCGATCAAATTAAAAAAAAAAATTTAGTAAAAAAATTTAACTATAATGACTCATATGATTATTTTTCCATGTTGGAAAAAAGACATAATAAACAAAACGAGTCACACACTATTATTTGGAAAGCTTCAACATTTATAAATAATATGTTTTCCTTATATCCTTATATATCCTTTGTTGAAAACATTGGATTTGATGGAACTGGAAGACACAATAAAAAACCAGATAATTTACATAAACATACGCTTTTGCATGAAAAGAAAATTAAACTAGCAAAAATTAAAATCGAGGAAAATATAAACGCTATCAAATTTATTGAAAAATTTTATAGAAAATTTAGATATAAACGATTTATTAAAAAAGTAATTAATAAAATTTTCAAAAAAAATAATTATTAATTTTCAATTTTTGTTCCAATTGCTCTTATTTGATACCAGGAATTATCAAATCTAGACCAAATTTTACTCAAAAAATGAAACATTGACCAACTAATATATTTTTTAATTCTGTATCTATATGGAAACCACTTAAATAAGAAAGGTCTTGACTCTACGACTTTAAAACCAGCTGTATTTAAAATATTGCCAAGGTTACTTGGCGACCATGAATATAAATGCTTATGTGGATCTTTTTCATTGTACTTATATTTTATATTATCACATGGAACTACTATACAAATTTTTCCATTTACTTTTAAAGATCTATAAAGCTCTTTTAATTCTAAAAATGGATTATCACAATGTTCCAATGCCATATTTGAAATTATCGTATCAAAAAAGTTGTCCGGCAAATCTTTTGATGACTTAAAAACTTTACAACCGTTTTTTTCTGCAACTTCAACAGCTGTATTGTTTACCTCTACTCCATACTTCTCAATATTCTTATAAGAAGAAAGCAAATATCCTCCTCCGCAACCAAAATCCAATACCTTTTGATTCTTGCTTTCTAATATAAATTCATCGAATTTGATTTTATTTGCTTGCCCACCAAATTCACCTACATATTTCTGCCATTTAAAATATTTTTCATCGTAGTGAGTTTTTGATGTCATATTATTAATTTATATTAATTAAATTACCTTTTTCAATAAAAAATGATATTAGATGTACAGTATTATAACTGTTATTTGATTTATTGTGATAAAAATAATTAAATCTATTATTCTAAAAATTTTTAAACTTATTGGTATCTCAAAAAGTTCAAACGAAATAGAAAAAATAGCTTTAGGTAGACTGTTATCAAAAAAAAACAAATTAAAAACAGTAGAAAAAATTGAAGATGTTGAGTTTAAAATATACTCGCAATTTGGTGATGATGGCATAATTCAATTTTTGATAAATAAACTTGAGATTGAATACGAGTACCAAAACTTTATTGAATTTGGAATTGAAGATTATTCGGAGGCAAATACAAAATTTTTATTATTAAACAATAATTGGTCAGGCTTGGTGCTTGACTCTTCTGAAAAAAATATCGAGAGCTTAAAGAAAAAAAGTTTTTTTTGGAAACATGAATTAGAAGCGATACAAGCTTTTATTACTAGGGAAAATATTAATTCGATAATTTCAAATTCAAGTATGAAAGGAAAAAAAATCGGAATTTTGAGCATTGATATAGATGGTAATGATTATTGGGTTTGGGATAAGATAAATGCAATTAATCCGTTAATTGTAATTGTAGAGTATAACAGTACATTTGGATTTAAGCATAAAATTTCTATTCCTTATAAAAGTGATTTTGATAGATCAAAATCGCATTATTCAAACCTCTATTGGGGAGCCTCGATAGAGGCTTTCAAATCACTTGCAAAAAAAAAAGGTTATAAATTTTTGACTACTAATAGTGCTGGCAATAATGCTTATTTTATAAAAGAAAATTACTTTGATAAATTAAATTTACAAATTAAAAAAAATATTTTTAAAAGTAAATTTAGAGAAAGTAGAAATGAAGAAGGTGACAAAACCTTTGTTGATTTTAATAAAAGATTAAAAATTATAGGACACCTTGAAGTGGAAGATGTTGAGACGGGAAAAATATCAAAAATATCGGAATTACTTTAAATTATAAATAATGAATATACTTATAACTGGATCCCAAGGTTTTGTTGGTAAAAACTTATCTAAAAATTTGAGTAAATTTGGTTACAAATGTTATGGAATTGGTAGAGCTAAAAGCAAAAAAGAAAAATATAAAAGTAAAAATTATATTAAAAATATAAATGGCACTATAAATGATAATAGATTAAATAAATTTAATAACATTAAATTTGAATATATCGTTCATTGTGCTGGTGGTACATCACCGAATACCAACCTTATAAAATCTATTTCACAAGATAAGGACTATGAAAAGAATGTAACAAGTATATATACAGTATTAAATTACTTTTCTAAATTTAAAAAAAAACCAAAAATTATATTTATTTCAACAATATCAGTTTGTGGAAATGTGAAGAAAAAAAAAATTAATGAGAATGATAAACTAAACCCTATTTCAAATTATGCATTTAATAAAGCTATTGCTGAAAAAATTTGCAAATTATTTAATGAGAATGATAATTTTGATATTTTAATTTTAAGAGGAAGTTCCTTATACGGCCCAGGTTTACAAAGACAAATTATATTTGATGCATGTCAAAAAATATCAAATGGAAAGTCCATATTTTTTGGAACCGGTAAAGAGACTAGAGATTTTATTCATATTAATGACTTTACAGAACTCATTATGTCTATAATTAAAAAGGGTTTCAAAGGATATCATATTATAAATGCTGGTAGTGGTAATGGTACAAAAATTATAGCTGTAGTAAGAAGTGTAATTAAAATACTAAAAAAAAAAATTAAACCAAAATTTAACAATTATGGAAAAAATATAAATCCTAACTCTCTTATTGCCGATATAGAAAAGTCAAAAAAATTTAATTGGTCACCAAAAATAAGTTTTCATGATGGTCTAAAAGATTATATTAAATGGTTCAAAAATGATTAGGCTTGGATTTGCTATACATCTTAATAATACATGGCTAGGTGGTATTAATGTAATTTTAAATTTAATTAATACTATAGAGAGTGATGAAAAACTTGGGAAAAATATAAAAATTATATTATTTACTAACTCTAAAAAAAAATTAAAAAAATTTAATATTAATAAAAAAGTCGAAATCATAGAGTGTTTTGAATTATTTAGTCAAAGTATTTTCATCAAATTAATTGACAAATTATTTTTATTTTTTTTTGGCAAAACAATTTTTTTAGAAAAATTTTTAAAAAAACATAATATTAATTTTATCTCTCATACTACATTTGTTACTGGTAAAAAAAGTTATACAAAAAGTCTTGTTTGGATACCTGATTTTCAATATTTATATTTTCCAAACTTTTTTTCTTTAAAATATAAAGTATTAAAAAAAATAAATATATTTTTATACAAAATACATTCATATAAAATTTTACTTAGTAGTAAATCTGCATTTAAAGACTTAAAAAAAATTACCAACATAAAAAACAATAAAGTTTTGGTAAACCAATTTACATTTGATATTCCAAATATTAATTATTTAAAAAATTTTTCATATTTAAAAAAAAAGTACAATTTAAAGAAAAATTTTTTTTATTTACCAAATCAATATTGGGTCCATAAAAATCACCGAGTTGTTATAGAGGCCCAGAAAAGACTTCTAGATCAAGGAAAAAAAAATATTTATATTTATTCATCTGGATCAAAAGAAGATTACAGACACCCACAAAATTTTGATAATCTATTTAAACTTGTAAAAAAATATAAAATGCAAAATAATTATTTTCATTTAGGGTTAATTCCATTTATAGACGTTATGTCTTTAATTTACAATTCTCTAGCTGTAATTAATCCCTCCCTTTTTGAAGGATGGAGCAGTACAGTTGAGCAGGCCAAAGGGTATAATAAAAAAGTAATTTTATCAAACATTAGCGTTCATAAAGAGCAAAATCCAAAAAATGGTTATTTTTTTAATCCTTATGATAGTAAGGAACTATCCCAAATTCTTTTCAAAATAAATTTTAAGTTATACAAAAAAAGAAGTTTTCCAAATAAAAAAAAAATAGATACAAAAAAAATAAATTATAATTATACAAAAAATTTTCTACAATTAATTAAATAAAATAACTTACATTAAATTATCTTTTTTAAAATTATTTGATAATTTAAATACAAAATTTCAAATTTATGTGGGTTTTCACTTAAAAATTTTAACAGGGCTAAAGTTGTTGAATTTTTAACGAATATTTTGTCTCCCCATAAAAAATCATCAAAAATAATTATTCCGTTTTTTTTCAAAATTTTAAATGCGCTTCTTGAATCGTTTAGCACATCTAAAAATTTATGTGAACCGTCTACATAAATTAAATCGAATACCTTTTTATTTTTTAAAAAAAATTTTTTAGAAGTACATTTTTTTATGTTAAGTTTTTTTTTAAATTTAGATGTGTTTTTTTTAAAATTTCTATATATTTGATCGAATTTCTTCGGATAATTTCCTTGTAGTTCTTGGAATGGTTTAAAAGTATCGACGCAAGTGAGATGAATTTTATTAAAATTTTTTAGCAAAAAATGACTTGATCTACCTTCGAAAGGCCCAATTTCTAAAGCCTTAATTTTAGCACGCAAGGTTGATTGTTTCTCGAAAACATATAGCCAAGATGGAATATTATTACTAAATAGGTCTCTGTGGCTAAAATTTAATTTATTTTTGCATAAAATTACAAATTTTTCTCTCTTAAATTTATATTTTTTAAAGATAATTCTATTAATAAATAATGAGTATATATAATTTTTTAAAACAACTAATGAGGTCAAAAAAAGCTTTAAATGAAAAAGACCACAAATCAAAATTCGTATAAATCTTTTTGCAAAAATAATTAATCTACCTATTTTCATACTCAATTTTTATTTGATTTAAATCTTTCAGATTTTTAATAAGTATAGGATCTGAAGAAATAATGCCACCAGGTGCAAGATCTATTTTTCCAATCTTAAATTTTTTTTTAAAAACTTTTCTGTGAATACAGCTTTTTCCGATTATAAGTAATTCAAAATCAACTTCCTCCCATTCACTATAAATAGAGTTATCATTTCGAACACAAGTTGGTCTATAAATTTCTATATCTACAAAAGTATTTAAACTTATATTTTCTCCTAAATGTCGAGGAATAGATAAAATATAAAATTTTAAAATTTTGTCGTCGTTTTTATGGTTATAATATGCTCTATCAGACCAAAAAGTTTGCTTACTTTTATATTTTTTAATTTCAGGTTTAAATGATAATAAAAAAGGATCTTCTAAATAATATTTTTGAATAATATTATTTCTTGTTTTACTCTCTGATATATTTGCTTCCGAATATTCTTTTATTTTTAACTTTCTTTTAATTAAATCTTTTTGGTTGTATGGAAAAAAATTGTAATGAACTGTTAAAACTCCCAGGATATACATAATTAAAAAAAGTAATGATATAATTAGTATTTTTTTCATTTTTTAAAATCTATTTACTTTAAATTATTGATTAAAGTGATTTATAAATTATTTGTGATATAAATAAATAGCAAATATATTAAAGTTCAAAATGATGATAGAAACATTTATAAAATATAGCGGTACCTTGTTGCCTTTTTCCTACTCAATAATTTCAGGTCTATTTTTATTTGCAGGTGTTTTATTTTTAAATCAAAAATGGGCAAATACTATTCATTATTTTTTGACGTTTTTATTATTGCCACCAGTTGCATTTGTTATAACAAAAATGATTTCCACAAATCTTGCTTTATCACTTGGTATGATAGGAGCATTATCAATCGTTAGATTTAGAAATCCAGTAAAAAATCCTCTTGAGTTAGTTATTTACTTTGCCCTAATAACCCTTGGGGTAACTTATGGAGTAAATGACAAATTTGGTTTCCTTCTTATATTAACAATATTAATTTTATTTATAATTACAAAGTTAATATTAAAGTTTAAACACTTTTTGAATTTAAATGAATTATTTGCATATTCTTTTTCAACTAATGATGGTGAATTAAAAAATTTGATGGAAGTTGAAAGTAAAGGTGAAATAGAACTTTTAGAAAAACATACTAATTTAATTTTTTCATCTCACTCAAAAGAACTCAATATTTATAAATTATCCTCCGCAAATAGAGAAGTAATAAATAAATTAAAAAAAGATATAGAAAAAAATAAAGATGTTCAAAATATCATTATTAGATATGGTGAATAAAATTATTTTATTTTTTTTCATTCTTTCATCATTTTCATTTGCCGAATGTTATAATCATAATCCAAATGAAAAAAAAATTTTAGAGAATTTTGAAATAAATATAGAAGATCAACGAACATTTTTTAAAAATATAAGTGAACTTTATATTTCTGGTACAAAATTGATGAGCAGCGACTCATCTCCAATGGCTTTTATCGATAAAAAAAAAAAGAGGAAATATTTATCTGAGATTCTAGTTAATTATAAAGATAATGGATTTTGTAAATTTAAAGCAAAAATTAGAATTCATGGTGATTTATTTGATCATATAGAGTTGGTAGACGGAAATCCGATACCAAGTCTTAGGGTTAAATTAGATGAAGGTAATATAAACGGAATCACTAGGTTTATTCTTCTGAGACCAAAAACTAGAGGATATGATAATGAAATATTTATAACTACTATTTTAAGACAACTAAAATTCCTAGCCCCAAGAACTTTTAAGACAAATGTTAAGCTTTTTAATAAACGGGCGGAATATTTATTTCAGGAGTCATTGAAAAAGGAATTTTTAGAAAATAACAATAGGGTTGAGGGACCCATCTTAGAGTCTAATGAAGACTTCAAGAATCCTAAAATACAACAAATGACCAGAGTTTCAAATAAAGAATGGATTAAATCTAATTATTTTAAAGCCAACATTAGCTTAGAGGCACTACGTAACTATAATTTATTTTTCCTAAAATCTTATAAGTTGAGAAATAATAAATTCTATTGGGATGAAATTTTAAGGTTTAATGAAGGAGATTTGTTAAAAGATGAGTACTTAAATATTGGAGTTTTTGATGCATTAATGTACGCCACAGGCTCCTCACATCATCTATCTTATGATGATAGACGTTTTTACTATGATCCAATTCTATCCCAATTTGAGCCCATTTATTATGATGGAAATTCTAATGTACTATCTTATATAAAATATGATTTTTATACTGGAAGATTTCAAAATATATTTGAGGATTTTAAGAAAATTAAAAATTTAAACCTCGAAGATTTTAGAAATTATAAAAAGAAAAATCAAAAATTGAATAATTATCCTCCAGTTTCTAATATTGCAAGAAAGGGAGCAAATACAGCATTTACAAAATTGCAAAAAATCGACAAAGATCTTTTACTCAAAAATTTACATAATAATGGATTTAAAAATATTTCCGAAAATCAAATTAATACTATAATTAATAATATTTCTGAAAAGCTCCAATTAATGGCATCAGCAAAAATTTCAGATAATTTTGTGGAACATAATGAAACAATTTATCAAAATTATTTTAATGAAATGAATCTATTTACAAACACAGATTTAATATTTCTACAGAATTTTAATGATATTAAAAATAATTCATCTTCTATTGAGATCTGTAATTACAAGGTAGAAAATTGTAAATACTTAAAAATTGATAAAAAGTCTTTAAATAAATTAATTGAACAAGAAAAATTAAATAATAATTATAATATTTTTTTAAGTATGTCTAAAAATGAATATCTTAACAAAAAATTAGAAAGAAAAAATGATTTGAATTCAAAATTTAAAATAAGAAAAATAAATGAAAATTTGGAGTTTTTATATAATAATAATCCAACAATAAATATTTTAAAGGCTAAAAGGAAAATAATAATAAATGTAAATAATCCAACAACTAGAATTATTTTTAAGAAAGTAAAAATTAAAGATTGGTCAATTAAGCTAAATTTTAAATTTGAGCAAAATGTTTTATTCAGCCAAATCTACAATTTAACAGGTTGTCTTACATTCTTAGATTCTAGTGTTGAAAATATCAAATTAGATATTACAAATTCCATATGTGAAGACTCTGTAAATTTTATTAGGTCTAAAGGTGTTATAGACTATATTAAAATAGATAATTCTTTGTCAGATGGCCTAGACTCTGATTTTTCTAATTTGATAATTGAGAATATGAATATTACAAACTCAAAGAATGATTGTGCAGACTTTTCATTCGGTAATTATAAAATTAATAATGCTAGGATGTCAAATTGTGGTGACAAAGCAATTTCTGTTGGTGAACAGTCAATCATGAAAGTTAATAATCTTTTTGTTGTAAAAAGTAAAACTGGTATTGCATCAAAAGATTCATCAAAAACTGAAATTTTAAAATCAGATATCTATGAAGTAAATGAGTGTTATGCTGCATATAAAAAAAAACAAGAATTTGAAGGAGGATACATTTCTGTAAATGAATCTAAATGTCTAAACAATAAAAAAAATAATTTGATTGATGGTTATTCCAAAATAATAATAAATAAAAATAATGAGCTTTAGAATAGAAAATAAATATATTCTTCAAAGAAACAAGTTCCAGGAATTTTATAAATTTTTAACAAAAAATTCTTTTACAACACTTTATCCAAAAAGAAATATTCATTCTGTGTATTTTGATAATTCAAAACTGAGTTCTTATAATGAGTCTATAGAGGGTCTAGTCCCTAGAAAAAAAATAAGAATTAGAAATTATCCAAAGCCAAAAGAAAAAAATACTTCTGAAAATTTTTTGTTTGAAATAAAAATAAATTCTGTGGAGGGAAAATATAAAATAAGCAAAAATACTATTAATACTGGGAAATATTTAAGAGAAGGATATTTCGATAATAATTATGGTTTATGTTTTCCCAATGTGGAAGTTTTATATCAAAGGGATTACTTTTCTAAAGCTGATGTAAGAATTACTCTGGATAGTGAAATTCAATATAAATTTTATCAATCAAAATTAGGTTATTCAGAAAAAAATATGGTTGTTGAGATTAAATCTAATAATCTTAATTATAATAACATTGAAGAAATTTATGGCTTGCAAAAGACAAGATTTTCAAAATATTGTGAGGCAATTGAACATGTAGGTCTAAGCAATAATTAAAAAATGCAAAAAGAACTTACAATAATAATAGTAACATTTAACAGCGATAATCATCTTTTAAATATAATAAAAAGGTTACCAAAAAATATTAAAATTTTAATAATAGAGAACTCAGATAGAAAAAAGTTTAAAAAAAAAATTGAAAAAATCAGAAAAAATGTTCAGTGCATACTAACAGGTGATAATATTGGATATGGAAGAGCAAATAATATAGGTATTAAATACGCAAAAACTGAATTTGTGTTAATACAAAATCCTGATGCCTCAGTCAGCTCTAAAGTGATTAAAAAACTATACAAAAGAATAAAACAAGATAAAAAAATTGCAGCTATTTCTTGCCAGTCAAAAGATGATAGAAATAGAATTAGCAAACATTATTATTTTAATAAATTTTCGAAACTTAATGAAAAATATAATAATTCGAGCAGCCTTATTGATGTAGATTATTTTATTGGAAGCATGTTCTTGGCAAGAAAAAAAATTTTATTAAAGGTCAATCTTTTCGATGAAAAATATTTTTTAAATTTTGAAGAAATTGATTTATTTAGGAAAATCTCAAACCTTGGTTACAGAATATGTATTGAGAAAAAACTTTTTTTTAAGCATCTAAAAGGAAGTTCAGCTAAATCATCTATAAAATTTGAAATGGATAAGAGTAGTAAATGGCATTATAGTTGGAGCCAAGTATATTTTTATAAAAAATATTATGGAATAATTTTTACATTAACTTTTTTTGTAAAAGAATTAATAATAAATTTATCAAAAATAATTTATTTTCTTTTATTTGGAAAAAAAAAAAATATTATATTAATTTATTATAGTTTGTCAGGACTCATTAATTCAATAATTGGGAAAAAATCATACTATAGACCCAAAATATGATTTTATTTTTTAATTAGAATTACTTGATTTTACGTCTAAATATTATATTACCCTAAATTGATATGCACATTTTTATAACAGGTGTTGCTGGATTTCTAGGATCAAACATTGCAGACTACTATTTAAAAAAAAAATTTAAGGTTTCTGGATGTGATACTTTAATAGGTGGTAATTTAGATTATTTAGATAAAAGAGTTAAATTTTACAAGGTGGATTGTGAAAATTTTGAAAAAATGACTAACATTCTAAAAGGTGTTGATGTTGTTCTGCATGCTGCAGCTTTAGCTCATGAGGGATTATCAAATTTTTCCCCACACTTATTCGTTAAAAATAATGTTTCTGGCTCAACATCAGTTTTTACAGCAGCAATTATCAATAAAGTTAAAAGAATTGTTTATTGCTCCTCAATGGCAAGATATGGTGATATTCAAAATCCTTTTCATGAAGATGATAGACCTAACCCAGTTGATCCCTATGGAATTTCTAAGTTAGCAGCTGAAAAACTATTAATTAACCTATGTGAAACAAATAATATTCAATATAATATTGCAGTGCCCCATAATATTATTGGACCAAAACAAAAGTATGATGATCCTTTTAGGAATGTAGTCTCAATAATGACAAATCTTATGCTTCAAAATCGTAAACCTATTATTTACGGTGATGGTGAACAAAAAAGATCCTTTTCTGACATAGATGATTGTATATTTTGCCTAGATAAACTTTTATTGGATCAGAATATTAATAAACAAATTTTAAATATTGGTCCTGATGAAAACTTTATAACAATTAATGATTTATATAAAATATTGAGTAATAAATTACAGTTTAATTTGCCTGCAGAATATCATTTGGATAGACCTAATGAAGTTAAGCATGCTAATTGTAGCTCTGAAAAAGCTAGAAAATTGCTTGGATACAAAACATCAGTTGAGTTAAAAGACTCAATACAAAAAGTAGTAGATTTTATAAAAATGGAAGGTCCAAAAAAATTTAAATATAATTACAAAATAGAGATTGATAGCGAATTAGTTCCAATTACTTGGAGAGAAAAAAAGTTTTAACTATTTTTTAAAATTGAAAGTTTTGAATTTATAATATTTTTGTATGTGTGGGATAGCAGGAATTTGTAATTTTGGCGGCAAGCCTGACCAAAATATTGTTAAATCAATGACAAAGAAATTAATCCACAGAGGACCAGACGATGAAGCATACTTTTCAAATAATCATGTAAGCTTTGGTCATACAAGATTATCAATAATAGACTTAGAAAATTCTCAGCAACCAATGATTGATCGAAATACCAAAAATATTTTGATATTTAACGGTGAAATATATAATTTTCTTGAATTAAAAAATGAACTTATCTCAGCTGGTTATAAATTTAAAACCAATGGTGATACTGAGGTTGTTTTAAAAGCATATAACAAATGGGGCAAAGATTGTTTAAATAAATTTGAAGGCATGTTTGCTTTAGCAATTTGGGACAATGATAATGAGCAATTATTCATCGCACGAGATCGTTTTGGTGAGAAACCATTATTTTATCAATTTTCTCAAAAACATGGTTTTATTTTCTCTTCTGAGATCAAATCTTTCCTTATTAATGAAACAAAAAAGGATTTAAACTTAGATTTTTCAAGTTTAAATACTTATCTATCATTAAATTATTTAACCTCTAATAAAACCTTTTTTAAAAATATACACTTACTTGAGCCTGCAAGTTATATAGTAATAAATAGAAATAACATAAGAAATGTAAAATCAATTAGATATTGGTTTTTAGAAAAATATTTTAACACTAAAACAAAAGATAGCTATAAGGATGCACAATACAAACTCAATGAATTGATAAAAAAATCTGTAGAATTAAGAATGATTAGTGATGTATCTAATGGAACCTTTTTATCTGGTGGTATTGATTCTAGCATTATATCACTACAATTAAAAAATATTGATAATCATAAAATGAAAGCTCACAACTTTTCTTTTGAAGAAAAGAAATTCGATGAGTTTAAGGATGCAAAAAAAGTAGCTGATTTTTTAGGAATAGAAATATTTAAATATAATACACCTTTGCAAAATAATTTTGTAAACGATTTTCCAAAAATAATTGATGCAATGGATCAACCAATGTCTGATACTTCATTTTTACCAACGTATTATCTATCTAAGTTTTCCTCAAAAAATTCAAAAATGATTCTTTCTGGTGATGGATCTGATGAGTTATTTTGTGGGTATAGTACCTATATGGCCGATTTTATAAAAAGATTTACCCCACCAATTCCATCAAAATATTTTTACAATTTATTGAAATTTATAAATATTTACAAAAACAATAATCTCTCAAAAGTTGGTCTAGGCTATCGGATATCTAAATTTTTATCTGCCTTTGAACATCAAAGTCTTTACGCACATGTTTTGTGGCGTGAAATATTTACATTAAAAGAAAAAACTAATCTTGTTAATGAGGAATTTAAAAAATATATTAATTATGATTTTTTACAATATTTTAAAGATCAGAGTGAATTAGTTTCAGAATTGAATTACTTAGATAAATTTATGTATATAGATTTTAAATCATGGTTACCAAATGATATTCTTTACAAAATAGATAGATCTACAATGTCAAATTCACAAGAAGCGAGAACACCTTATTTAGATAGAAATTTAGTAGAATATGTATCTTCAATGCCTGTAAACTATAAATTTAAAATGTTTAATAGAAAAAAAATATTAAAAGACACATTTAGGCACAAATTGCCTAAGACAGTTTTCACTAAAAAAAAAAGTGGTTTTAACGCTCCTATAGGAATATGGTTAATTGAAAATAAAAAAGTAAGAAATATGGCCTATGATTTGATAAACACAAATAAAATGTCACATATTTTTAATAAGGTAGAATTAAATAAAATTTGGAATAACCATCAAAAAAAAAATTTCGACGAGAGTTTTAAAATATTTAACTTAATTTGTTTTAGTCAGTGGATAGAAAATAATAACCTAAATATTAAAAAATGATTTCAATTATACTTCCTTGTTTCAATGAAGAGGGCTCCATCAAAGATTATATAAAAGCAGTTAATAATAATCTTGAAAAGTTAAAATTTGAATACGAAATTATAGTTGTCAATGATGGATCAACAGATAAAAGTGTTGAAAAAATAAATGAAACACAAGCTAAACTTATTTCTCATCCACAAAATCTTGGATATGGAGCAGCTTTAAAATCAGGAATTAAACATGCAAAGTTCGACACTATAATTATGACTGATCCCGACGGAACATATCCAGCTGATCATATACAGGAACTTATTGAAATATATTTTAATAGTGCAAAAAATTCATTAGGTCTAGATATGGTAATAGGAGCAAGAAAAGGGAAAGTTTATGATGGATCACTTTTAAAGTTTTTCATGCGTAAAGTTCTTAAATTCTTAGTTGAGTGGACGACAGGAACAAAAATTATCGACATAAATTCTGGTATGAGAATTTTTTCAAAAAAGACGATTAATTCCTTTTTACCCCAGCTTTGTAATACTTTTAGTTTTTCAACCTCTTTAACTCTAGCTTATTTTTTAACAGGTAAATTTGTAAGATATCATCCTATTAAATACCATGTCAGAGTTGGCAAAAGCCACGTAAAAATTTTTCGGGATTCTTTAAGAACTCTGCAATATATTATTGAAGCTATAATTTATTATAATCCTCTTAAATTGACGCTTTTAATATCTTTATTTTTCTTTTTAATCAGCATTCTTTTAAGTGTTTTATTTTTGATAAAAAAATCAACATTCGTCCTTATTTTAGTATGTTTATCAATTTTGATCGCTTGCATCTCTATTTTTTTTGGTTTTCTAATGGATCTCTTAAGGCAGACATTTAATAAAACAAAATAGTTTAATGAAAATTTCAAAATATAGACTCATTGTTTTAATATCCATAATAATTTTAGTGCAAATTACTTTAATTTCTCATAGAAATTCCTTTTCATTTTATTATCTGTTAAAATTTTATCAAAATGAAATTGGAATTAAAAATGGCATTAAAAATAAAAAAATTTTGGATATAATTTTTTTAATTAAAAAAAATAATTTGGAAGAATTCAGTATATCCAAAGAATTATTGATAGATAACTTACATAAACAACCGAAAATTCACCAAAAAATTTTCCAAAGAGTTATCGAGGGCTCCTATCCTTCTAAGTACGTCAGTAGTAGTAAATTTGTAATTTCAGATACAATGAATTTAAATTGTAAAAAAAAAGATCAACTAAACCAAATTTATCTTTATGAATGTATTTAAATTATCAACTATAAATAATTTGAATATATATTTTTTATTTATATTTTCGAATTATTTTATTTATTTCTGGATTAAAGAAAAGTTATTTTTTTTAATTTTTTCAATATTTATTATTTTAATTTTTTTATTTACAATAGTTAAAAATTTCAAAGAAAATAAATTAATTATAACAATTTTTATTTTACTATGTTTAATTTCCTTATCAAGTCCAGTAGCAGATTGGGACGCAAGGTCTATTTGGCTATTTAACGCAAAAATTATTTTCTATGAATCAAGTCTGGATAATTATTTTTCATATAGTCCTTATTATAATCATATCGATTACCCCATATTTGTACCCGTATTATCTGCTACAATGGCAACCATGATTGACGGCTGGAATGAGATATTCCCTAAATTTTCTACTTTAATATTAGCTCTACCCCCTTTAATAATTCTTTCTAAAATTAGTAAAAAATTTCTCAGTAAAGTAATTTTACTAACATTGATCTTTTTTATTTATGAAAAAAGAATAATAAATGGGGAAGTAGATGCAATATTAGCTCTTTACTCTATCTTACTTATAGAACTATTAAAAAATTTCTTTGACGCAAACATAAAAAAAGAAAATACACCCTCTTTTGAAAATCTTATTGTAATACTATTTAACATAATCTTTCTTACTCTTATAAAATTTGAAGGTTCAGTTATAGCCTTATCTATATTATGTTCATTTTTTTTTGTATATAGAGATAGATTATCTATTTTAAAATTTTTAATACCAATAGTTATAATTGCCTTCATTCCAATTTTACTTTGGTTATTATATTCCAATACAAAGATAGATACCTCTTCCGCGACTCAAATGCTAAGTGGTGGAGAAAGATTTTTATCAAATTTATTAGATTTTAAATTTATTTTGCATTTAATTGGAAAGATTTTAATTAACAAACAAATGATGATAGCTTTAATTATATTTGTTTTTATTTTTGCAAAATATATAAGTATTAATACTAATAAAATTAATTTAGATAAAATAATTATAAGAAAAGAATTATTATTTTGTTATCTTTCAATAGTCAGTTACTCTATTATCTTAAGTATTATAATGATAATGTCTGAGGGATCTGCACATAATGTGCAACAAGAATATTTTATGGCCAATACTGCATCTGATAGATATTTTGCCCCTGTCCATTCCATGTTTCTGCTATGTTGTATTTATTTAATTGAAAATAGAAAAATTACCAATTATTGAATTAATTTCCTAAGTTTTGGTTTATATTTTAAAATTTCATTTAACTTATTAATATTTAGCGAGCTATTCTTAGGGAAATTTTTGACTTTTTTAAAATTTATTTTTGCTATTTTTTTATTAGAAAATTTTTTCGCAAAACTTAAAATATCCCTAGTCTTGCCCCCAATATTAATTACCCCACTATAGTTTAAAAGATGTGGTACAATTTGAGCAACATTATAGTTGAATATAAAACTCGAAACAGCACCAGATATTGCTTTTTTATGTACAAAAGGATAATCAGTCATTGACAATCTTAATATCAATGAATTCTTATACATTTGAACAGAGGCTTCGCCGCCTAGCTTTGACCATGCATAATTGTTGACAGGTTTAAGTGCGGAACTTTCTTTATAATTTCCTTTTGTTCCTGGATAAACGTAATTAGTAGAAAAATATATTAGTTTTACATTATATTTTTCACATACTTTTACTAAATTTGCAGTCCCAATTATATTCAAATTAATACTTTCTGAAATTTGAATATCATGAACAGACATAGGTCGTGATAAACCGGCTGTATGAATAATATAATTTATCTTTTTTCTCTTTACATAATTTTCCATATTTTTGACATTTAATATGTTAAACTCTTTTTTTGATGAATAAAAAATATTATCAGAATTAAGATTTTGCTTTAAAAATCTACAAAATCTACTTGTTTTTCCAGTTACTAAAATTTTTTTTTTCAATTTGTTCTAGTTAAATTGTTTTGATTTATAATTAAAATATAAACTAATGTATGCAATATTAAAACATTTTTTAGTTGTATTATTATAATTATCAAATAATCATATAAATATTATTTTGTACGTATAATATTTTTTTGATTATGAAAGTTAAATTCACAAATTTATATAAGTTGGCACCAAATAAAAAAAAAATTTTTTCAAGAATCAAAAACCTTATAGCTAATTCAAATTTTATTGGAGGCCCAGAGGTAATAAATTTCGAGAATAGTTTTAAAAAATATACTGGTTCAAAATTTTGTATAACTGTAGCGAATGGCACTGATGCTTTAGAAATTGCTGTAAATTCACTAAATTTGAAAAAAGGAGGTGAAATAATAGTTCCAGTAAATACTTGGATATCTACAGCGGAAGCAGTTGTAAACAATGGATATAAATTAGTCTTTTGTGATATATCTTTAGATGATTACACTATTGATTTAGAAGATCTTAAAAAAAAAATTAACAAAAACACTTCAGCGATTATAGTTGTACACTTATATGGCAATCCCGTAAGAATGAACAAAATAAAACAAATTATTAAAAATAAAAATATAAAGATAATAGAAGATTGTGCACAAGCACATGGATCTAAAATTAAAAATAAGCATGTAGGAACTTTTGGCGATATTGGAACATTTAGTTTTTTTCCTGGCAAAAATCTTGGTGCATTTGGTGATGGTGGAGGAATAATCACAAACTCTAAAAAAATAGCTGATTACTGCTTTAGAGCGAGAGCTCATGGAGCTTTACTTAAATATGATCATAAATTTTCTGGAAGAAATTCAAGGTTAGATAGTTTACAATGTGCAATTTTAAATATTAAACTTAAAAAGTATAAAAACGTAATAAAAAAAAGAAGTAAATTTGCCAAAATTTATTTTAACGAATTAAAAAAAATAAAAACTATTTATACATTCAAAAGGTTTAAAAATAATATTTATAGTTATCACCAATTTGTAATTAGAGTAAACGATAGAAATAGACTAAAAAAATATCTATATGAAAATGGGATTGAAACAATGATACATTATCCATATATGTTAAATGAGCTTAAATTTTTTAAATATAAAAAAAAATTAAAAAACAGTTTTAAATTAGGAGATAAATTATTAAGTTTACCGATCTCTGAAGAGCATAAAATATCTGAAATAAAATATATAATAAAAACAATTAAAAATTATTATAATTGATTATGAAAAAAATTAATTTGTCTTTAGTAAACCGTCCAATTAAAATAACTCCAAAGAAATATTTGGATAAGAGAGGATATTTTCAAGAAGTTTATTTAAATAAAAAATTTGGTTTAAATATAAATTTTACAGCAATAGCAAAATCAAAAAAAAATGTAATTAGAGGATTACATTTTCAATTAAAAAATAAACAAACTAAATTAATTCATGTTATTGACGGAACAATATTAGATATTGTTATTAACCTAAGAAAAAAATCGAGGTATTTTGGAAAAGTATATAAATTTATTTTAAGAGAGGGTGATATGCTTTTTGTACCCAATTTTTATAGCCATGGTTATGAGTGCATATCTAATAAATGTACTATCCTGTACCACCTAGAAAAATACAGAGATAAAAAAAATGAGCTAGGTATTAAGTTTGATGATGTTAAAATTAAAAATAAATGGAAAACAAAAAAACCAATTTTATCAAAAAGAGATAAATTATTAATGAGTTTTAAAGAATTTCAAAAAAATTTCAAAACTCTATAACCTTTTTAAATTATTTTTTTAAAGCCAATAAAAATTTGATCGGTTTTTTTAATATTTTGATAAAAAAAATTAAATATACCAAAACTTTATTTTGATTATTGTTAATTCTAATTTTATTAAGATCAATCAAGTGATCTATATAATTTATTTTAGAGGAAAAACCTCCTTTTTCAAATTTTCCCAATATTTCATTAGACTTCGTTGCTACACCTTTCATTTTATGATTTACAATCATTTTGTAAAAAAAATCGAGATCAGCACTCAAAAATTTAGCATTATAAAAACCAACTTCTTTATGTTTAATGTTTTTTATAAAAAAACCAATTGAATGTGATGTATAAAAACCAAAACTTACTTTTATTTTCCAGGGTTTAAAACCATGCATTAATTTATACTTTTCAACACTGCCAAAAATAAAATCTATGTCTTTACTCAAAAAATATCGATTAACAGTATGTAGTGCATCCGGATAGTATATATCACCAGAATTTAAAAACCCTATAATATTTCCTTTTGCTAATTTAATACCTTTATTCATCGCATCCCATATGCCCTGGTCTGTTTCGCTAATAATTAATGATATTTTATCTTTGTATCTATTTAATATCTCGAGAGTTCCATCATCTGAATTTCCATCAATAATTATATATTCTAGATTTTTATAATTTTGCTCTAAAACACTTTTAATTGTTTTTTCAATATTGGTTTTTGAGTTTTTAACAACTGTAATAATTGATAGCTTATTTTTTTCCATTAGTAAGGTTTTTAATATATACCTCTAAATTAATTATATTGGTATAATATACAAAATGCATGTTAATTTTATATTTTTCTATTTTTTGTTTTCAACAATTTTATTATTTGCGTGCAAAAAATTTAATATACTACTTGATAAAAAATCAGAACATCACAAAAAATTTACATCATCCAAAAAAAGTCATTTAATTGGTGGCATTTTCTTTGTTATTTTTCTGAATTATTATTATCTGTCTGTAGAAAAAAATATGGTTTTATGCCTATTTTATAATTTTATTTTTCTTTTAGGACTTTTATCTGATTTAAAAAAATTTAACAGTGTAAGTTTAAGATTCTTTATACAATTAGTAGTAATTGTTTATTTTGTAAATTATTTAAATTTTGAAATAACTTCTACAAAAGTAGCTTTATTTGATGAATTACTAAAAAATTCATTAGTAAATATTTTTTTTGTAACTTTTTGTTTGTTAGTGCTAATAAATGGTTCAAATTTTATAGATGGTATAAATTGTAATACAACTGGGTATTTTTTAATAGTTTTACTCGTTTTATTTTTTAAATTTGATGATTTTAATTTAAACAAAGAAATTATTCTTAATTTAGTTATAATATTAAGTACAATTTTGTTACTAAATGTTTTTGGAATAATATACTTAGGTGACTCAGGCTCTTATTCACTGTCGTTATTTTTTGGGATATTTTTAATAAATTTTTCTGAGGCTAATAATGCAATCTCTCCATATTTTATAATATTACTATTATGGTATCCATGCTTTGAATTATTATTTTCAATGATGAGAAGATCATTTAAATTCATAAAAACTTATGAACCTGATACATACCATTTGCATCATTTAATATATAGAAAATTAAAAATTAATTCAGATATAAAAAATAATCTTATTTTACATTTACTTACTTCATCTACTATAAATTTATACAACTGTATATGTTTTTTAATTTCTGTAAAATATATTTATAATTCTGAGATACTCATTTTAATATTTATCATAAATATAATTTTATATGTAGCTCTTTATTATTTTTTGAAAAAATAAATCTTTTAAAATTTTCTTTTAATTGAATTAAAACCTAGTACTAAAAGATAAAACATTGATTTTAAAAAACTTAATTTTAGGTAAATAAAATACACCCTAAAACCATCAATTATTTTTTGAAAAAAATTGGAAGATAATTGATCCTTAGCATAGTTCCATTCGACTAAATATTCTGGAAAGTTATGTGCAAAAGTATTATTTTTTGTAACTTTTAACCAAGCAACATAATCTTCTTTTGTCTTTAAAGGGGGAAATAAATCATTTTCAATAATACTCTTATTCAAGAGTACTGTTGATAGACCAATCTCACAATCGATTAGAAGATCGTTGTAAGAAATTTTTTCTTTTTTACATTGAACTTTTATTTTTTTTTTATTTGAAATTTTTTTATAATTACAAAATGTAAAATCATATTTATTTTGCATCATAAATTTTAATTGTTTTTCTAGCCTACTAGGTGACCAATAATCATCAGAGTCTAAAAAAGCAATAATTCTTCCTGATGAATTCTGTATTCCAATATTTCTAGAAATTCCAGCTCCAAAATTTTTTTTATTTTTAATAATTTTAATTTTTGGATGGTTTTCAATGAAATTTTCAATAATCTTTAAATCGTCGTATTTGCTATCATCATAAATAATAATAATTTCAAAATCCTCAAATGTTTGATTTAAAACAGATTGGATGGTTTTCTTTATATAATTTATTTTTTTATAATAAGGTATTATTACACTTACAAGTGCCATATTTAAATTTTAGTAATTATTTTTGCACAATAATATATATATTAAAAATATAAATATTAAACAATGTACTATAAACTAGCTAAACTTTTTTTACTATACTTTGATAATTTAAATAAAAAAAAAGTTTCCAGCTTTCTTGTAAAAAAAAATAAAGGTAGAATTTCTACTCTAATTGATGTTGGCTCACACAAAGGAGAAAGTATAAATTTTTTTAAAAAAAACTTTTTTGTCGATAGAATCTTTGCTTTTGAGCCTGATGAAGAGAGCTTTAAAATTCTTAAAAAAAAAATTAAAAAGTTCAAAAATATACAAATTTATAATATTGCTATAGGAGACAAAAAAGGTTTAATTAAATTTAAAAGACATTATGATTCTGAGTCTTCAACTGTAGTAGATGTTAATGAAAAATCAAATTATTTCAAAAAAAAAAATCTTTATTTAAATTTTTTTAATTCAAAAAAAAAAACTTTTTATTCTGAAAAAGAAATTAAAATCGATAGCCTTGATAATATAGTAGATGTTGATGAATTCAAACTTATTGATCTTATTAAAATTGATACTGAAGGATATGATTTTCATGTAATAAAAGGTTTGGGAAAACTTATGCAAAAAGTAAAATTTATTTATTTTGAGCATCATTTCCACGATATGTTAAAGAAAGATTATAAATATTCTGATGTGGATTATTTTTTGAAAAAGAATAACTTTAAAAAAGTTTTTAAAACAAAAATGTTCTTTAGAAAAACGTTCGAATATATATATAGTAATAACAAATTGGACAAATGACAAATTTAACACTTTTAATACCTACTAAAAAAGAAGCAGAATCTCTTCCTATATTTTTAAGAGAAATTGAAAATTTAGAATATAAAAAATTAATTGTTTTACAAAAGGAGGATATCGAAACAAAGAATGCTATAAAAAATTTCAAAAATATTGAAATATTAGAACAACAAAATAACGGTTATGGGAATGCATTAATTGAAGGTATTAACAAAACAAATACCGAATTTTGTTGTATAATAAATGCAGATGGATCAATGGATCCTAAATATTTAAAAGAAATGATAAATGAATGCCAAAAAAGAGATCTTGTTTTTGGATCTAGGTATCAAAAACCCGGAGGAGGTAGCGATGATGACGATATAATAACTTTAATAGGAAATTATTTTTTTACACTTTTAGGAAACCTTCTTTATAATTTAAAAATTACTGATATATTATATACTTATATTCTAGGTAAAACTTCTTCATTTCAAAGGCTAAATTTGAAAAATTCAGATTTTAGAATATGTGTAGAGCTTCCGATAAAAGCAAAATTTCATAAAATGAATTTAATTTGTTTGCCATCTTATGAGAGGGAAAGAATTGGTGGAAAAAAAAAAGTTAATGCTTTAAAAGATGGATTGCTTATACTTATTGAAATTACAAAGTATTTTTTTAATAGAAAAGTTAACTAATTTATAAATGAAAAAAAAAGCATTAATATTTGGAGTTACAGGTCAAGATGGGTCATATTTAGCTGAACTTTTGATTAAAAAAAAATATATTGTACATGGTGTTAAAAGAAGATCCTCATCAATTAATACTGGACGAATAGACCATATTTATCAAGACCCACATGTTAAAAGTAGAAGATTTATTCTTCATTATGGAGATATTACAGACTCACTTTCAGTAGCAAGACTAATAAAACAAATAAAACCAGATGAAATATATAATTTAGCGGCTCAATCACATGTTCAAGTTTCCTTCGAGTCCCCAGAATATACTGCTAATGCTGACGCACTTGGTGCTTTGAGAATTTTAGAAGCCATAAGGTTTAATAATTTAGAAAAAAAAACAAAATTTTATCAGGCGGGTACCTCGGAATTATATGGATTGAATGAAAAAATTCCTCAAAATGAAAAAACTCTTTTTCATCCTGCAAGTCCTTATGGTGTAGCAAAGCTTTATGCTCACTGGATAACCATTAATTACAGACAGGCCTACGGTATTTTTGCATCTAATGGAATTTTATTTAATCATGAAAGCCCTAGACGAGGTGAAACATTTGTTACACAAAAAATAGTGCAGGCAATGTGTAAAATTAAAAATAGGAAACAAGAAATATTATATCTTGGTAATTTATATGCAAAAAGAGATTGGGGCCATGCTAGAGATTTTGTAAAAGCTATGTGGCTTATTTTGCAACAAAATAAACCAGATGATTTTGTTATTGCGACAGGTAAACAAACAACTGTTAAAAATTTTGTTAATTTAGTTGCTAAATACTTAGAAATAAAAATTAAATGGATTGGGAAAGGAATTAAAGAGAGAGCAATCGATAAAAATGGGAAAATAATTGTTGCTTGTGATAGAGCTTATTATAGGCCATTAGAAGTAAATAATTTATTAGGTGATGCAAAAAAAGCTAAAAGATTACTCAAATGGAACCCTGAAGTAAAATTAAACGAGCTAGTAGCTGACATGGTTAGAACTGAGCAAGGTAAAAGTTCATACTAAATTTATGAAAATTTTTTTAGCAGGACATAAAGGTTTAGTGGGGTCTGCAATTTTAAGAAAGCTGATTGAAAAAAAATATAAAAATATAATTACAGCAGATAGAAAAAAACTTGATTTACTAAATCAGAAAAAAGTTTTTGATTTTTTAAAGAAAAAAAAACCTGATTTAGTAATAATTGCTGCTGCAAAAGTTGGTGGAATTTATCATAATAATAAAGATAGCGCGGATTTTATATACGAAAATTTACAAATTCAAAACAACCTTATTCATGGAAGTTTTAAAAGCAAAGTAAAAAAATTAATTTTTTTGGGATCTAGTTGTATTTATCCAAAACTTTCAAAACAACCGATTAAAGAGAAGTATTTATTATCTGGAAAGCTTGAAGAGACGAATTCTCATTATGCGACTGCTAAAATTGCAGGTTTAAAAATGTGTGAAGCTTACAACAAGCAATATAATACAAATTATATTTGTCTTATGCCAACTAATACTTATGGACCAAACGATAATTATCATAATTTAAATTCTCATTTTTTTCCTGCTCTAATTAAAAAAGCACATGATTGTAAAATGAAAAATAAAAAAACCCTTACAGTTTGGGGAACTGGTAAACCATTAAGAGAAGTAATTTTTGTAGATGATATAGCAGATGCTTGTATATATTTTATGAAAAAAGATACTAAAAATTTTTTAATTAATATTGGAACAGGAAAAGAAAAAAGTATCAAAGAATATGTAAGTTTTATTGTTAAAAAACTCAATTTAAATGTCAAGATTAAGTACGACAAATCAAAACCAGATGGAGTTCCAAGAAAAGTTTTAGATATTTCATTGGCAAAAAAATATGGTTGGGAACCCAAATTTTCTTTGGAAGAAGGTTTTGATATTACCTATAAAGACTACCTGAAAAATAAAAAATTATATAGATAAAAAGTTTTTTATTTATACACAGCCTAAAAATTTATGGAAACAGGATATAAATTTTAAAAGGATATGACTAAAAGCTCTAAAGGAAAGTTACCTTGGTAATACAAATTTAAAGTACTAAATTGAATAATTCAGATAAAATAACGAATAAATTATAATTGCTTTTTTATTTTTTTTTTATATAAGTTCAGTGCCTGGTGATTATTGCGA
>CEUJ01010364.1_pt1 | contig 29104 bp, 25 predicted proteins | sample 361531 | NCBI WGS metagenome assembly CEUJ01 (sample SAMEA2622842, study PRJEB7988) | marine metagenome | biome: marine biome (ENVO:00000447); feature: marine epipelagic mixed layer (ENVO:xxxxxxxxx); material: "saline water (ENVO:00002010), including plankton (ENVO:xxxxxxxx)" | depth 140 m | reverse complement strand
TCCTCGGATGATTCTCTCGAAGTCATCGCTCAATTCACCACACCAGTAGATGATTTCAAGCGACAGCGGATTGCAGAAATTGGGTTGACAACACTCGGCGAAATGCGTGTTCTGCACGGTGGTCTGTATGAAGGGACTCCCGAACAAATCCGCCATCTTTCGATGATGGAGGATGTATTTTTCATCGAGCGAAATCGTTTGCTTGAACACTTCTACCTGCCGGGTGACCCCACAAATGCTTCCGCAATGATGCACGAAACGGTGCACGTCGTCAACTCCTCGTTGTCTTGGCACAGAGCACTGATCGATCGTGACGGTCAAGTCATCTTCGATAATTTGGCCTTTGCCGAATGGGATGGGGACGGTACGACTGCAGTCGATCTAGACACGGGAATCGATGGGGAACATCCGGATTTTGATTGTGGAGAGCCTTGGACAGGTGAGAAGTTGATTTGGTCTGCCAAATGGTCTGGTGTCGCATGGGTCGATGCGCCGAATTGCAATTCAGATACTTCATCCGGTCACGGTACCCACGTAGGTGGTACCATTGCGGGCAATGGAGATGCCAGTGCAGGTCGCAGACTTGGTACGGCCAAGGGAGCACAAATTGTGGCATTGGGTACCGGTGACGGTGCCAGCATTTTTGCCGCCGAACAAGGTCTTGAATGGACCTATGAAAACTCAAGGCCGGGATTGAACGATTTCAACATTCGTGTTGTATCCAATTCATGGGGGACCAACGGAGATTACAATCCCTCAAATGTGATTGCGCAATTGACCAATCGCCTCACCTACGACAATGCAGTTGCTGTGATTTTCGCAGCCTCAAATTCGGGTGGAAGTGGAGCGGAAAGTGATGATGATTTGCGCACAAATGTGTATGCCAATACTCCCTCCGCGATTTCAGTGGCTGCCCTGACTCACGATGGTGGTGCCATTACTTCTTTCTCCTCTCGCGGTTGGATTAATCAACAACATACGTGGCCTGATATCGGTGCTCCCGGGCGAGACATTTGGGCCACTGCTCCACGTGCCACCGCCATTGACGCCTCTACTCGAACACAGGGGGACCTGTACTACATGGCGATTAGCGGCACCAGTATGGCGACACCTCACATCGGGGGCATCGCGACAGTATTGATCGATGTCGCTCCGTCATTGGGGACTGCATGGTACCAATACGAAGATCACGATGAAGGAACTGCCATGGTGACCGGTGAATCGGCACAAGGTTTCCAAAATGCAGAATGGTTCAGTGCCAATGAAACGCGTGTCCATGAGGTGGAGTTGATTCTAGAGTTGACCGCGCAGTATGATTTACTGAAGAATCAATGTGAAGCAGGCAATGATGAAGACAGCTGCAATGATATTCCTGAACAGTGTTATGTTTCAAGTCAAACCAACTTGTGTCATGATTGGCGCGTTGGACATGGTTTGGTCCATGTAGACCATGCTGTGGCATTGGCTCGAACGTTGCAATTGCTACGCGATTCAGATGGCGACGGATTCGTCGATCATCCTGAAGTTACAGTTTGGGATGCGAACAACTACTACATGGACATGATTGGAGTTCAAGAAATTCCACTTGAAACAGATCAACTCCGGCATGCTTGGAAGGGTGAGTGGAGCCATTTCAACAACGGCCCAACCAGTACGTTTGGGACCTATGCCACGGATGATCGACACTATGTTTGGATTCCAAATGGTACGACAGAAATGCAAGTTGCGTTCACCTCATTGGAATGGAATACCGACAATGCTCAAATTGCTCAGATACGACCCAACATCGATCTTGGAGAAGATGGAAGTGATGACGCAGCTGGTCAGGGGACGAAAACGGGTGATACTTTGCACATCGTCTTGGATATCGACGAAGAACACTGGGGAAAGTGGTGTGAATTTGACGTCACCGGAACCGCGATTTCACTGTTCACAGAGGTTTTGAGTGGGTCTGAGTTCATGGAACCACGAGTCCCCTACACGGTTGATGTGTTGTTAAAATTAGACATTTCCGAGCCCGTCTTTATTCAGTTTGAGCAGCGCTTGGATGGTTATACCGACTTGGATCCAGCAGTGCCCAGTTCAGATTATGATTCCAGCAATGCGGGCAACTTGATTTACATTCGTCCAGTCTATGACCAGAGTCGAATTCCATTGTGGGAGTCATCAGTTTCAGCCCATTCTGATTCTGGATTCCATTTGGATTTCATCATCATCATCGTGATACTCAATGTGGTTTTATTCGGTATTGCCGTTTTGGTTAGGAACAAAATGTACTCTACTCTGGATGTCGAAATCATCGAGGCTTCCTTGGAGGGAGAAAGCGGCGATTAAGGTCCAAACATCTCTTCATTAAGGTTCATGGAAATTTGACTCCATGCCAGGAAACTTTCTCATCGTCGGTGGAAACAGTGATATCGCCAAAGTTCTCACTGAAAATTTGTTAAGTCAGGATGCCAACATTACCTTGCTAGTTCGTCAGGAAAATTTACCCACCGACCCTACGAAAAGCATCGATATCGTTGTAGGCGATGCTACCCAAGAAGGTGATCTGCAAAAAGCCGTGCAGACTGCATCGGACAAAGGGACGTTAGATGGGATTGTACACTGTGTGGGCTCTATCGTCATCCGCCCCCCTCATGCCATGAAGAAAGAGGGCTTTGAAGAAGTGATATCAACGAACTTAACCTCGGCGTTTCTGACACTATCGATTGGTGGGAAATCCATGCTCCGTAACGGGGGTGGGCGAATGGTATTCTGCTCCAGCGTGGCGGGTTCAATCGGTTTGGTAAATCATGAAGCCATTTCGGCGGCCAAAGGCGGTATTGAATCGATGGTCCGTTCAGCGGCCGCGACCTACGCTCAACGTGGGCTTAGAATCAACGCGGTTGCACCCGGTTTGACCGACACCAAAATGGCGTCAAAGATCCTTGCGAGTGATGCCATGCGAGAGACTGCAGAATCGAAAATTCCACTGCGACGACTCAATCAAAAGCAAGAAATTGCACAAACCATTCACTGGCTGTTAACGGCGGCACCTGACAATATGACTGGACAAGTGCTTCACTTGGACGGTGGAATGTCAAACATCCTTGTCTAGAGATTTTTCTTGAGGATAAATGACAGTGTTCCAGCCCATTCAGATGTTTGTGCTGCCCTAAACATCTGAATAACTTCGAATCCAGCACTTTCTGCCATAATTTTCCACTCAATTTGGCTGTACATCGCCATTCGGACACCGACTTTTTCTGACCATCCATGACAGTCTTCATTTTCTAGATAATGATCGATTCCGAAGGCAAAAATTCCACCTTTACACAACCAGTATTGATTCACATGATTGAGAAAAGCGGGGATGTCCTCAAGATAATACAGAACTTCCATTGAGTGGACCAAATCAACAGGAGATTGTGGGTTCCATATTGACAAATCGGCCTGGATGTACGTTCCCTCAATGTCAATGGATTGAGCACGTTCAATCATGGAGGCCGCCCCATCAACGCCCATGGCTTGAGTGCAGTTTGGCATTCCATTCAGCAATCGTACTACCCAACCATTCCCACAGCCTGCATCGATCGCTCTAAAGTCCCGCCCTTCGAATTGTTCAATGGCAGCCCCAAGAATTTCCTTAACGGCAGGGGCGTGTCCTGTCTCCATCCCTACATCTTTGCCGAGCTGGGCCCATTCGGAAAAAACCTCAGTTGCGGGTCTCATTTTTCCCTCCTCCTATTCTTCAGTGACCGGGCCGGCTCTCGATTGTGCGGCGCCAGCCTCCATCAATCCAGCGGCAGAACCAACGGGTAAGTCCTCAATTTCTTCGGGCGTGAGGGGCCTTGATTCGACATTGTCTGCGAGAATCATTGAATGGCCATGTGGGTCAAGGAATTCGAGTGTCGCACCACGTTGCCCTTCGCGGATTTCCAACATGGCTTCAGTAAGTGTAGTCAGTTCTGCGATTGCATCTTGATGGCCTTCAGTCGCAGCCTGCCTCCCAACCATATCGATGACGTCCTGAAATCGATTTAGAACACCCTCGATATTTGACACGTATCCGGTAGAGTGTGAACCAGGGCGTACCTCTAAATCCAATTCCACCAATCGGACCGTACACGCAGAACCGCGAATGACACGGATTTGTAGGTCCTCAGCAGAATCAATGTGATACGATTGACAGGCACCTTCTCTCGCTTCGGCAGGGATGAAATCCGTCTGCCTCCAACCACAGCCTGGACATGTCAGTGTAACTTGTGTATGTTCACCGAAATAGGCAATTTCTTCAGTGTGAGCGAGCATCGATATTCCTCCTTCGTGCCCGCAAATGACACAAGAAACATCGATTGTACTCTCCATAACACTCTCTCCATCCGGTGGGGTATGAACCTATGCGTCTGGTGCGAAGATTTCGTTTTCAACGCCCTTTACCGCAGCTAAGCCAGCAGGCAGCAAAACCAGTCGATCTTCACCGACTTGAACCAGAGAACCCCCCAAATCACCTTCGATTAGTTCTTGCAAACGCGCAATACAGTTTGCGAATTCAATTTCACGATGGATCAGGCGCTTTAGTTCAACGATGGCCACATCTCCTTCAGCAACCCAGTCAAACAACTTCTCGATGCCGCTGGAATCGTGTAAAACTGCCCGATGAATGATAGCTTCTCCACGCATCATCGGCACGGGGGCATCGGGATATAAATCACCTAAATCGTGATACTGCTGGGCAGGTACTATCGGTTCTGGTTGCGATTCCGCAATGGAGGGCATGTCCATCCAACGAGGGGCGTCCCCTTCCTCCATGGGCTGCCGAAACCACTGGCAATTCTTCAATCCTCGGACCCATTTGACTTCATAGGTTCAAGAACCGTCGCGAACCGAGGGGGTCCGAGGTGAGTACGGGGTTGTTCAGACGAGGGATTCAAAAGCCCCCCTGTTCTGGACAGTTTACCCCCGTGCGCTTTTGCGCAGCTCTTGGAGGAATTTGAATGGACGCGGATATGGCAGCAGTGAAGACGGGTACGAGTACAGTAGGGATTTGTTTCGATGGGGGCGTTGTTGTCGGCGCCGACCACCGAGCCACAATGGGACATTTTGTCGCCAACAAGAGTGTGAAGAAGTTGTTCCGAATCGCAGACAACCTTGCATTGACCACAGCCGGTTTGGTCGGACACGCACAGTCTCTATCGCGAACACTCGCTGCAGAGATGAGTTTGTTTGAATTGAAGCGTGGCCAGCAGATGACTGTCAAGGGTGCAGCGACCATGACTGCGAATATTCTCGTCGGTCGACCTCACTGGGTGCAACTGCTCATCGCCGGTGTCGACGACACAGGTGGCAGTGTGTATTCGATCGATTCAGCCGGTGGTTCAATCCCGGACGAATATTGTGCCACAGGTTCAGGTTCTCCGTACATGTACGGTGTTTTGGAAGATCAGTTCAAATCCGGTATGACTGAGAAAGAAGCCCTCAAGGTGGCTGCAAAGGCATTGCTCGCCAGCGCACAGCGCGACGCAGCCAGTGGTAATGGTATGGATTTGGCAGTCATTACTCAAAAAACAGGTTTCCGACAATTGGACGAAACTGAACTCGCCGCATTGCTCAAGCAGTGCTAATATTCCCGGCGCACGCGCCTCCTTTGCCCCATCTTTGATGGGTCTATGATGAGTGTGTACCGGGCCGTAAGGAGGTCTAGACATGCGTCTTTCATTCCAGCAAGTGAAGAAGAAAATTGAGAGTATGGTCCCATCAGGTATCGATTATGATGTGGACTTAGAAGCCGCAAGTATTGCCATCGTAACCAACGATCCAGAGGCATTTTCCGGTACCGACAGTTTGGCGGGTAAAATTGCCAAGTCGATCAAGCGTCGAATTGAGGTGCGCCCTTCATCATCCATTATGATGGATTCTGAGGACGCGGAGAAGAAAATCATCGAGATGCTCCCAGCAGAAGCCGGATTGAAACGAGTCTACTTCGATGGAGCGATTTGTGAATGCACGATTGTTTGTGATGACCCCGGGGTCGCAGTCGGTCCGAAAGGGGCGACGGTGCGAGCGATTCGAGATGAGATTGGATGGATTGTTCGTACTGAGCGATTTGCAGCAGTCGAGAGTCGAACCATGCACAATATCCGCAAATATCGTCAAGAGAATGCAGATGACCGTAAGGCCCTGTTACGGAAGTTTGGTACTCGAATTTACCGCCCTCAACGCCCGGGTGAACCCTGGTGCAGGCTAACCGCATTGGGCTCATACCGCGAAGTAGGTCGGGCAATGCATTTGGTGACCACGAATGAATCGAAAGTGGTCGTCGATGTCGGTGCAAAGCCAACCAATAATTTGAGTGAAGTAGCTCCTTATTTCAATGCACCAGAGTTGATGCCATTCGAGAATCTAGATGCGATTGTGATTACGCATGCACACATCGACCATATCGGCCAACTTCCGGTGATGTACAAGTATGGATACAGGGGTCCAGTGTATTGTACTCCCCCAACAAGAGACCTCATGGTTTTGCTCCAAAGTGACTACATCAAAGTCGCTTCTGCAGAAGGAAATCCCCCTCCTTACAGCCTTGCTGATGTACAAGAGATGATCAAACACATTGTGGATGTACAATGGGGCAAAACGATTGACATTGCCCCCGACATCAAACTCACAATGTACAATGCCGGGCACATCTTAGGTTCCTCTTCACTTCACATGCACATCGGTGAAGGCAAGCATAACATTGTGTTTAGTGGAGACATCAAGTATGAGAAATCATGGCTATACGATGCCGCCGCGATACGCTTTCCTCGCGTAGAGACACTCATCATGGAATCAACCTATGGGGGAGCAAAGGATTTCCAACCCACCCGTCAAGAAGCGACGCAAGAATTGCAGGATTTGATTCAACGTGCTTTGTCAAGGAAGGGCAAGATTTTCTGCCCTGTGTTTGCAGTCGGGCGTTCGCAAGAAGTCATGATTGCCATTGACCAATTGTTCAAGTCCGGAACATGTGAACCGGTGACGGTCTGGTTGGATGGAATGATCACCGAGGCTACGGCCATTCATGCGAGCCACCCTGAGGCACTGAATCGAGATTTACGCAAGAAGGTCCTCAAAGGTGGAGAAGAAAACCCATTCAATTCAACATGGTTCCGCAAGGTCAGTGGACGTGAACAGCGCGAGAGTATTTTGCTGGACCCCAGTCCTTGCATTGTTCTTGCAACCTCTGGAATGATGACGGGTGGCCCCATCGTTGAATATTTCAAAAACTGGGCTCCTGAACCGAACAATACCCTGTGTTTCGTCGGATATCAAGCAGACGGGACCCTCGGTCGCCGACTTCAGAAAGGCTTTGCTGAAGTGCCAATTAATGATCAAGGTCAAACACACATGGTTTCCATTGGATGCGACGTCATTACAATCGATGGTTTCAGCGGTCACAGTGATCGACGTCAGTTGATGGACTACGTGAAGGCCATGAACCCAAAGCCGCGCACCATTATCTGCCATCATGGCGATGCCTCAACCTGCGCAGAATTCCGAAAAGATCTCGCGAGTACCTACCGAATTCGTACGCATGCACCCAAGAATCTGGAGACATTGCGTCTCTTCTAAATCACTGGAATATCAAAGCCGGATTCGGAAGGTTCGGGTAAATTTTGGGCTTCAGTTTTCACCGCATCTTGGATGTCAGTTTGTTTCTTCGGTTCAAAATTCTCAGTTTCATCGGCTTGGAAAAATCCCATCACTGCTGCCGCTGCGAATACCCCTGAAAGTGCAAGCAACCCCCAGGCATTGGCGCTGACTGTCCCTTCGTTTGCAATCAATAGAACTGATGCAGTTGCCAGCATCGCAAATGCGAGTGACAATACCTTTGGACGGGTATCGACCATGCAACTCGGTCTACCCAGCCTTTGATGAACTGACCGCTCATCGGCGCCTCATGGATTTCAGTCTCGGCAACCCTTCCGCGCCACGCAATCAGCGAAAATCTGCTCCAAGATCAGGTGGTGGTGCAATCGCCGGTTGGCTGATGACGGCTGTTGCTCCATTTGGAGAAAACGAAGCACACGCACTTGATCAAGCACTGGTCGAGTTGGGTTTGGGGGATGCGAGACTGATTCAAGGTGAAGGTGCGATGCTACCGATGGGTTTCGAACCCGGGACTCCCCAAGATCTACCAATGGGGACCTTGGTCGAGTGTCACCTTTCCAAAGCCACTGTGCATTCATCAGGTATTGCTTCTGCAGGTGTTGCTTGGGCACTTTGCGTGACTCCAGAAGGAGACGAGTGTGCCATTGTGTCGACCATGTCGCATCAAGGTTCGATGGAAGAATGCGAAACCGAACTACGACGAAACCTTCAGCGAAAGTTAGGCAATCGAGACTTGGAATTGCGCAAATCAGAAGACGGTAGTGCCCTGTTTGAGTGTGCAGTGGATGAAATTGAGGCGCAAGAAGGGTTCCACGGGGTCGTTCTAGCGGCCCTGATTCTCCCGAACAGCCTCAACATCGGTGGTTCGAGTGGCCCGACACGTTCCCGCAACTTGGGTGTATCCAGTATCGGTGGAAGCTTGGGTGGCCCCAGCGGACTGGGCGGAAGTGGACAAAGCGACTTTGGATTTTAGCGCAGTCTTCAACAACTGCCGCTGTTTGGTCAATGCATGGATTCCATGTGGTTGGTCTTGCAGTGTCAATCCTGCAACCGATCTTTTGGACGACAAAGTACCGGCAAGAGTCTGGCTTGTCCACATTGCAACCATGCGGATGCAAAGATTCTCTCTCGCCATCTGAGTGCAAATGAAGCCAGCAAGGCGGTATCTTTGGCCAATGTGCCTCCAGAGATTCGCGATCAATTGTCCACTTGGATGGGTCAGCAACCCCAATTGTTTGATTCTGGTCCAGAGGTCCCTGTTGATGGAGCAACCATCTTGGCTGAGGCGGAGGATGAATCTGGATTAATCACGCTGGATTCACTACAAAAGGCATTAATCTCCGCTGGATTGAACTTTGATGCTGAAGGATTTGCAGATCAGGCCTGCGCAGAAGGGGAATTGATGCATGTAGGGCCAAATTGTTGGAAACGCGCATGAGAACGTTCATGTTTGTTGAGCGACGCGGCACCTTCACAGGACCCGTGGGTTAGCTTGGCTATGCTCGATGCTTTGGGAGCATCAGACCTCAGTTCAAATCTGAGCGGGTCCACTTAATGACCGATGTTGTCAACGAGAAATTGTTTTGCTCGCTCTAAAGAATCAGCACGTGCCACAGGGTTGCCTTCGATATGGGCTCCACGGTTTCTCAAAAATCGGATCACCCACTTACGTTGCCAACGTTCGTTTAACGGCCATCTGATGCCGAAGTACAAAACACCAGACATTCGCCCTTTCTTGTCAATCCTGGCGGTCCGCTTTCTCAAGCGAACCGCCTGAGGCAACCATGTCAATTCTCTCTCACTATCAAAGGAGTGGTGTGCTCCAGCATAGGTTTGCAATGTGGCATTTGGGATTTCAGGAATGAGCGACTCTACGAGATGAAGAGGGGTCCAATCGTCAGCATCTCCATGCAGAATCAACATTGGTGAGCCCGACCATTCTTTGATATCGGGTCGAATGTGTGCAGCAGGATAGAAGGGGACATGCGCATCGAATGTGCCTCCGAGGATTTTGGTCAATGGTGACCAAGCCGAGTACAGAGCCACGGTGCCCCCCAAACTCCACCCTGCAATCCCAATCTTCCCAATTCTTGGGTCTTTTTCCAAAGCCGAACGTGTGCGAAAGGCATCCACCAACATCATCGCATGTGTCACAGAGAGTTGATCATTGACCGTTGAATCAATTTCTCTCGATGAGAATGAGTAGACTTTGCAAACTGCGATTCCAGCATCAACCCAAGATTCGATGTGATCTTGATGATGACTCATCCAGCCCTTGCTTCCATGCAGAGCCACCACACATGGAAATGGCCCTTCACCTGTCGGAAGAATCAACTCAGCTTCGATTGTTGTTTTAGGTGATTTCTTGAAATCGTTTAGGATGTGGTAGATTTCAAACGGACTGGCAGAATCAATTTGCATAATTTCCGACATGGTTTCACCATTTTTTGTCGAAAATTGCCTGATCGTCTCCGAACGCCTTGAATTCAATATGATTACCACTGGGGTCTTTGAGGAACATTGTCGCTTGGGCCCCGGGAAGCCCCTGATATCGCTCGTAGGGGCCGATGACAAAATCGACCGCTTCAGATTCGAGTCGGTTTCGTAATTCATACCACTGTTCCATGGTCAATACGACTCCGAAATGCATTGCCGGTACACTTTTGCCATCGACAGGATTGGTTGAAATGGCAGGCATTTCAGGAACCAAATGTGCAACAATTTGATGCCCGAAAAGATTCAAAACACAGGATTCAGGTTTACGCCGCCCCGTTTCACAGCCGAGAACAGTTGAGTAGAAGTCGATCGATTGTTCTAGGTCGGTCACCGGAAATGCAAGGTGAAATGGTCTCATGGGTTCACTCCCAAAATGCATATTTTTCTCGACTTGACTCCCAAGGAAGGTCGAGTAACAATCCGATTTCGGTCAAAATGACATAATTGAGCAATAGATATCCTAGATAACTCACAAGTAAAACAATCACCGTGGTGTTGACGACCTTCCGCCTTTCTCTCTTCGCCTCGTCGAGTGTACAAATTCCTCGGCTTCTGAAGTGAATAATCAATCCAGTCATCACAAATGATGTTGCGATGAATAGCATCAGGGGTCGGAACCACCAAAATCCATCTTCACCCCAGTACAACTTGTTTGACAGCGCTGCAGCCGTGCTCACACTGGCCAAACCAAACATGACCAAGACGACACTGGGCAAACAGCACATGCTCGCCAAGAATGCGGATCCAAGCATCCATCTCCAAAGAGAACGTGCATCGGGTTCACCGCTCATGCACCGATGTTCCCCCGTCTCCGTTTTGATTCTTTGTGGTCAAGCATGGAAAGCAGCAAAAATGAGGCAAAAAACACCAATGCCGACATCGGTTCTTGAGTGGTCCAAAAGAGAGCAGACCATCCACCGAACCACAGTGTACAGGCGGCGAATTTCAATGCGAAATGCGTACTTTTACTTCGGATGTACCAATCAATCCCTCGTCTCCAAACGCCCAACCACAGCATCCAACTGACACTCAAAAAAAATCGTGGAAGTTTGATTCCGGATTTTTCGCTACCGTAAATCGACTTTACGGGTACTTCCTCAATCCGAAACCCTCGCCGACCGGCTTCCATTAGCCACCAGTTTGGATACCCGTAGCCTTGCCAATTCCTTGACCAATCCCAAGCGGCAATCATTTGTCCTGATGTTGCCGTATAACCGCATTGGGAATCACGTATGCGTACACCCGATGCGAGTGAAGTCAAGCGCGATAACCACCATGTTCCGATTCGACGGACCCATGGCATGCCCTTGGGACCATCAACATGTAGCCATCGATTTCCTTTGACATGGTCTGCGCGTCCTTCTTGTATAGGTTGAATGACAAGCGGCAAATCATTAGCATCCATTTGCCCATCTCCTGCCATCACGACCACAACACAGTCTTCACCATATTTTGCAAGTGCATACTGGCTTCCAATCTGTATGGCGCCACCAACTCCGATTCCATCGGTTGAAATCACTTCGCCCCGTCCACCAAGCGTTTCCATTGCCAGTTTTCCTGTACCGTCTGTAGAGCCATCATTGACAACGATAATCCAATCCACAGAAGGGGGGATGTCGTCAATACTGGATGAAATCAAATCAACCTCATCACGTGCCGGCATGACAACAACAACGCGCATTGTACCTTGGCTTGCATTCCGGTCTTTGAAGCCACTCCCAACCGAATCATTCATCCACAGATTACAGAAACGGCGTACAATGCGGATTGTATTCGTGGCCCGTGACCAAGCGCTGCGGATTGCCTCAGCCGTGATTCGTGCCCGCGATTTTGCAGAACGTGTCGCTGTCATCAATCTCGATTGTAATGAAGAAACCAGACGACTTACTGAAGAATCTGGAGGTGAATTTATTCAGTATTCAGGTCCGACCAATGCTCCTTCGATTGCAAAAATCTTGGCGGAAACTACACTTGAGCAAGAACAGACCGTAATCATCGCATTGGACGAGGATTGGAAATTGTCCGATATGGCACCAACTGTGGGTCAGTCCAGACAAGGACACGACGTCTTCATCGCATTCAAGCACAGAACAAAAAACCGTAAATCAGTCGATGATGGTCAAGGTTCCCCTGTGGTCACAGACACGTACAATTACTCTGAAGCCGATATCCAATTCGCTTTTTGCACAAAAAAGGGGTTGCTTGCTGTTGCCGAGCAAAACCAAGATCAAGCTCCTGCGGATTTACCGGACAATATCGACCTACGAGTCGTAGAGCTCAATTTGCCACCGGGTCCTGTACAAAGGGAATCCCTAGCCAGTGCGAGTCGCTTTGCTCAATTCTTCTATTGGATGCTAGAGAGTCGGCACCCATTGATTTGGTTTGGAATCCCAGGCATCGTTTTCTTCTGGGTCGGTTTTGAAATGGCCAACGAGCTGATTAGTTTCCAAGGACCTCATGATAGTGTTTCTTTGGGAGTCGCATTGGCTGCATTCATAGCAACTCTTTTCGGTGTTTTTTCACTCACAGCAAGCTTAATTCTATACGTTCTTGGCAAACAGGTCAATCGTGTTCCAAATCGAATCGTGGTCAAGGAATGAAATACCACAGTGCGAGCATCAGTAGGCTCAGGATGATGAGGAAGATTGCTTCAGCACTTTTCCACCGCTCAGACCAAGTTTCTGCCTCGCGATACTTTTTCTGTTTCCAGATTTCATATTGCTCCTCGGTCAATTCACGTTCCATCCGAATCCATTCTGATGAGACCTTCCATCGCTGCCATACCAACAGCAATAGCAGGCCAATCAGTGATACAATGGCCACGGTTACCCACATTCGACACCCTCACGGAGTGACTCGTCGACTGTCACGTGGGAACGGGATGACTTCACGGATGTGTTCAGCCCCCGATAACCAACTGCAAACTCGATCCACTCCCAGTCCAAATCCACCATGGGGTACGCCCCCGTATCTTCGCACATCGATGTAAAATTCATAGGGGTCTCGTGGCGTCCCTTCTTCGTCTATCCGTTCAAGGATTTCTTGCTCGGACCACGTACGCTCTCCCCCACCGATGATTTCACCGTAACCTTCGGGTGCCAATAAGTCATGACAAAGAACGTATTTTGGATCCTCTGGATCGGGCCGATGGTAGAACGGTTTGGCCACTCTTGGGTAATGTGTCAAGAAGTGTGGAACATCAAAGTCCTGTGTCAGGACTTTTTCCTTAGAATAATCCAAATCTTGGCCCCATTCGATTTCGACACCCATCCCTTGGAGGGTCTCAATTGCCTCATCGTATCGGATACGTGGGTATGGATTGTCGGCGTAGCGAGCCACAAGATCGAGGTCTCGTCCTAGGGCAGTGAGTTCGTCTGAACGCTCATCAAGTAGAGTTCGAGCAATTTGTCGGACCACACCTTCACCATGAACCATGACATCCTCATTCCCCGCCCAAGCAATTTCCATCTCAGCATGCCAAAACTCGGTCAAATGGCGCCTAGTTCGACTTTTTTCAGCTCTAAATGAAGGTGCGATGGTATACAATCTCTCCAATGCAGGCATTGCGGCTTCGGCATAGAGTTGCCAAGATTGTGTCAGGTATGCTTTACGGCCAAAGTAGGGAACTTCAAACAAAGTTGATCCACCTTCTACCGCACCTGCAACAAAGTTGGGTGCTTGATATTCGGTAAAATCTCGGTCTCGGAAGTAACCATGAATCGCTCCAAAAACTGAGGAACGAATCTTCAGCATATTCGTCATTCGTGAGGTTCGTAAGTAAAGGTGGCGATGATCGAGTAAAAATTCAGTTTCGCCTCCATCTGCATTCGCCATTGCGCTTTCCGTGATTGGGAATGGACTTTCGGGGTTGACGGGTCCGATCACTTCTGCAGAATCTACGACCAATTCATGCCCACCTTCACTTCTCTCGTCAACGTTGACGGTTCCACGAACGATGACGCTGGATTCAATTAATGCTGATTTCAGAGATTCGAAGGTCTCATCACCAACGGTTTCTCGCTTAGCGACACACTGTATTCGGCCCGTACTATCTCTCAGAACAATGAATCGAATCTTGTTTGAGCCGCGAGTTCTGTTAATCCAGCCTTTCAACTCAACCTTTTGACCATCATGGTCGCCTGATTGCACGTCTCCAATGAAGATGTCCTTCTGCATAGATAGCCTCCGACTCAATCGAAAGAGCCCGAGCATTTCAATGCCTCCGATGCGCATCATGAATTGCTGGAGCAAAAATTTGGCGGGCGCTAGGGGGTTCGAACCCCTGGCCTACGGGTTAAGAGCCCGTCGCTCTACCTAGCTAAGCTAAGCGCCCAAACCGTCGACCGACCCCCCCTCTATGAGGGTAGCGCTTGAGAAATGTGTCAGAGTCGTGCATTTTCCTTACGGATCATTTCACACCCATTGGGGGCAGCGAGAACAACAACATCAGCTGTATTTGTGAACAAACCGACTTCAACCACTCCTGCAATCGAACGCAATTGCGCTTCCATCTCAACTGGGTTGGAAATCACAGGCCCAAAGTGTGCGTCCAAAATTGGGTTCCCATTGTCAGTCAGATAGTCCGGTCCACGTCGTACAACAGGTCCACTGCAAATCGCTTGAATTCTACGCTGTGTCTGTTCCCAACCATATGGATTCACTTCGATGGGCAATGGAAATGTTCCCAAAACCTCCACTTGCTTGCTTGCATCGGCCACAACCACCATGCCAGCACTTGACTCTGCAACGATTTTTTCACGCAAAAGGGCCCCCCCTCCTCCTTTGATCAGATGCAAATTTGAATCGAATTCATCGGCTCCATCAATCACCAAATCTAAGCCGGAACATTCATTCCAATTAATAAGCGGTATACCTTGCTCTATAGACAATTTTTCAGTCACTTCTGACGTAGGGATTCCGGAAATTTCCAACCCATCTTCTCGTATTCTTCGACCCAATTCTAGAATGGTGTATTTGACGGTTGAACCGGTTCCGATTCCAATCTTCATTCCATCCTTTACAAAGTTGCAAGCTGCGATTCCAGCCTCAGCCTTCATCGCTTCCTTCTCTTCTGCAGAGAACTCCCCCATGGCTCACTCTCAGACGATACGGGGCATATCCTTTCGCACGATGGTCAAAAGTAATCCGCCCCTATAGGGGCGGCGATGCATTCAAACACTTGTTCGGTGGTTGCAGCGTCATGCGCGACCGTAGTGTCCCGTGGGTCATTCCAATTTTCTTGACGTTGTTGATGCTTGGAATGAGTGCATCCTTTTTCGTCAAACCATCTCTAGATACAAGCTTGCAGGACAACAACTCTCACTTCGTAGGTCTCAATCAACCAACGAACCTTGAGATATCTACTGCAAACGGCAGTTCATCTGCACTCAAGGCCGAAGTCCCCGTTGGACACACCGTTGAGTCGATTGATTTGTCACTGTCTCCCGACGTGGTCGCTTACAATGACGGTTTTACTTGGTCGGGTCAGTCAGACTGGAACGCTTCAGGATCTATACTGAATCGAGTCAATGTCAATACGACTGATGGCTTGCAATTGTTGCCAAAGATGTGGGAATGGGACTTTGAGACCGGTCCATCAAATTCGCCACAGGGATGGACTTTAGGCACAGGATGGCTATGGGGATATGATACATCTCTCGGTCAATCAGGCGGGGTTCACAGTGGAACCAAGGCGATTTACACTTACAACGGAAATTACCCCAACAACATTCGTTCAACTTATTGGGCAACCAGTCCTGCTGTTGATTGCTCAGGTTGTAGTGGGGGCTGGAACCTCGAGGTTTGGAAACGATTAGGCGTCGAGTACCATTACTACGATCACGCCTACATTCAAGTGAAGAATGCTCAGGGAAATTGGGCGCAAATATATTCCAGTTCGGGGACCATTAATGACAATTCATTCCAACGTGTGACTTACAATATTGCCAGTCACGTTCAGAATAATCCTGCATTCCAGGTCAGATTTGGGTTGGGTACAACAGATAGTTCTGTGACCTACACAGGTTGGAATGTCGACGATGTATCCATCATACCTGCTGGAGGCGGGGGTGGCGGTGAAGAGGGGAACTGGACCAGTGCTCCCTTTGGCCCAGGAATGACTGGTGCATATACGAGTCAAGGAACAAAGTATGGAATTACGTCCATTGATGCTACAATTCCGACCGGTTCCAATCTTGTACTCTCAGTGTTAGATGGAGTCTCCAATACACCAATTCCAGGATACACAAACTTGGACCCAACTTGGATTGATTTGGGGGGGATTGATGCTGAGAAGCACCCGAGTCTACGCCTCAAATTGTATTTCGATGCCCGGGGTGGCGCAAATACACCGATCGTCCACCAGATTCACATGAATCATCGATATGGTACATCTTTCTCCTCCAATCCCACAGATGCCGGTTGGTCGGTGAGTGGCATGAATTGGAACAATGGGCAAATCAGTGGTTCAAATGGCGCGGTCGCAACCTCTCCTGTGTTTACCTCTCATCGCCCACTTACCCAGATGCAATTCACTTCAACTTCTACCGGCCAATTTACGGTCGAGGTCTCAGTCGATGGTGGAAACTGGCAATCTGTATCCCCTGGTAGTTTCACATCTTTCGAAGAATTTGGGAGTACAATACAGCTCCGGATAACCTGTACAAGTAGTTGCTCACTTAGTGATTTGACCATGGAAATGGTTGGTGGACATCTACCCATCGACCCTCGATTCGACATTGGTTTGGATGGCTGGGCAGAGTGGGAAGCGTCGCACGATCATGTCTCTTCATGGGGTTGGCAAGACCGATTTACAAACGGCGATTTGTCAGCGGACATGTCATGGACTACTCCGGGATTGAAACAGATTGGATTGCTGTTGCCCAAGAGTGGGCTGGAATCGTTCTCGGTAGACCTTGCTCCATTTACGGCCTGCGACCCTGTCGATGCGTCATTGGTTGTAGGGGGTACAGCCGTGGCCACGAAATCGATTGGCCTCTCCCTACACACAGAAACGTTTACTCTAACGAGCAGTGAACTGCAAGCGCTGAATACTGAATTGTCCTCTGCAAACACATTTTGGGGCGTAGGGGACAAAATGCACCATGCCATTGTTACTCTCGATCTTCAGGGGGCTTCCGGTTCGCTGCGTGTCGGTGGTCTGGCAGCCATCCATCGCCCCAGCGTGAACCTTTCCTTTGCCGTCGACTCACCTTTCGTGATTTCGATGAATCAGGCTTTGCCCAATGCGCAGGTCGTATCTCAGCATCGAATGGTTCCTCTATCGGTTCAATCGAGCACAGCAGGCGCTTACATGGGTACAATCACGGGTTTGGTCACCTCAGAAAATGTCGCTTTGGAAAGTGCAACGTTGTCCAATTTCTCACAGTGGTCACCTGTCACACCATCTTGGCAATGGATGGAATTGGGGTTAAACTATTCCTGGTTGACTGGAACTCCTGATTATCTCTCAGTCAGTGTCGAAACCGATGGTGCTCGTGCATTCTACAAATTCCCAGTAGACGGTTCTCCGTTTACGATGACACAGTTGGATGGGGCGACAACCACTCCCTTGGAATTCAAGAATGAAAGCGGCGGTGCACACTTTGTTGGCTCTAGCAATGGGCTGAATGCAGTCTTGCCATTCCGAACTTCAGCAACCCTTGAAGATTCTACTCAGTTCAAAGTCAGCGCATCCCTATACATGACCAACGGCGCTCCTTCTCCAGCTCATATTGAGATTGCCGGCCAATCCGGTCAGGGGGTTGAGAATGATATTCAAATTCAGGAATGGCAAGTCTACAATGAGTTGGGTTACGCGATTCCTGAGTCGATGTCCTATCTAAGGTCCAACAGTCCGATTTCTGTGGAGGTCCATCTTGGGTTTGAGGGCCTGGAATCAATCTTTGGGCTGGCATCAGAGACACTCAACCCTCGTTCAGGCGATGTCCGGGTCCACTTGTTGGAAAACGGTGTTGAAGCCATGAATACCACGGTGATTGACGAAGGTGTGGCCCGGTTCGACTTCAGTACTCAATCCGGGACTGGAAACGCGACTTATTCGATTGCCGTTGAGCCACTTTCGGGCCAAGAATTCGTGACCATGATTCCGATGAATCGCACGTTTACGGTAGACTCGCTGAATCCTCAGGTTGTTGGACAAAATATCGCGACCTATGATCACCGCCTCCCTTCACCGAATCAGTTGATTCAGTTGGAGATTTATGATCGACCTGTTTTGCCTCAAGATTTGACCCTCATGATTTGGCGGGAATGGATTGAAGATGCCAATGCAAACGGTGTCATCGATTCAGATGAATTCGTTCCGATGGATTTGGTGGCGCCCACTGATTTGACTACCTCCTCAGGAATGTATACGCTATTGATTGATGATACAGATGCTGAAGAAGGCGATCGTGTATCTGGATATGTAATCGGTGCAGATCCTGCGGGCAATTCCGTCGTTGATGGTGGCTCTGCAAACGAATCCTCACAATTGTTCACCTATCAGGTGTTGCCGGACGGCCCTCCTCTCCTTCCCGGCGAAGGGGGCTTTGTGGGTACTGCTGATGGCAAACTGTCCTATTTACACCCTGGAGTCGATTATGAATTTGGATTGCACATTGTTGAACCCAATGGATGGGCTGACATTGGTGAACTTCGTCTGCAATTGGCAAGCAATTCAGTCACGGATACCTTGGCCATCGAGTGGTCAGCTGAAACCGGTCGATGCGATGTCCTTTCGACACATATTGAAGTTCAACGCTGTGGTGTTCGGGCATGGACAGGAGAACTAACACCGTTTAATCCGGATTTGGAATTCTTCGTTGAATTCCAGTTGAATTGGTCCTTGCCTCGAGATGGGGACATGCGATGGGAACCTTCGATTGAAGTCACTGATCGTGGTGGCCAGGGTGCCTGGCTTTCCTTACCTCAACTGCGTTGGAGATACTCGCCCGACCTCGCCATCGACACCAGTGACATGACTCTGAGTATCGGTTCAGGTACCTATTCTGACGAAGGTGCTTGGGTATCTCCGGGTTCGACAATCACATTGTCGGGTGGCATCCATTTCCCGGCCTCCGATGCAAGTCCCAGTGAGGATTTCAGCGTCCGAGTCCTGTTGGATGGGCAAGAATCCATCATTGAAAGTGCAAATGGGCTGTGGGTGGTTCAACTAACAGCACCGAGTACTTCGGGCTCGTATCCATTGACTGTTGAAATCGCCAATCTGCCGCAGGGTGCCAATGATGTCACGGATACGGCCGCAGCATTGCGTTGGATCGTGGTCGACCCTGAAGGTCCTGAAGTGGTGGAAATTTTGGCCCCAAGAATGGACAGCATCATTCCGATTGATGCCCTTGATGAATTGCAGATTAATGTTCAAATTTCAGAACTAGAGCAAATCGATGCCGATAGTTTGGTATTGCAATGGAAGGTCACTCGCGGTGCCGATGCCAGCGTGACTCCATTGGTTCGTGGAGATACACCGTTGGAAATTGCGGGTTCCAATTTAGCGGGGCAATCGATTATTGCAGGAGCCTTACTCAATATTGAAATCCCGGATGAATACTTCTCCAGCGATTTGAGATTCCACATTTGGGTCGAAGGTCAAGACATGGCAGGCAATGCATTCCAAACCCCAGGGAATTCGAATACCGGTGATTTGCCGTTTTCCTCTTGGTCAATTGAGCGACGTGCGGCGGTATTCAGTTTGATGGACGGCGACATTACCTACTCCAAGTCTGGCGATATCGAGTTGGGTCAAGACATCATGATTACGATTGCAGTCCGAAATGAGGGTGAAGTCAACGGTACGGTCAAACTCTATCTGACCGAAGTTCACTTGGACGGCTCTGAGCGTGAATTGACTGCCGTAGCCGTCGAAGAGGAAATCGTATCGGGAGATCGTGGTTTAATCACTGTCGATTGGCAACCCTCCAAAGAAGGACGGCAATGGATTCGGGTAACCTTGGCTGATGGCACCATGGCCATGGGTCCAAATGTCAACGTGGTCGAGGCTGAAGATTCCGGATTCCTTGGCTCAGTGTTTGGAGGTGTAGATTTGATTTGGGTCATCATGTTCATCGGTTTGCTGCTGTTGCTGGCCAGTGTAGTGATGATTGCTCTGCGTAGCGGTGGTTCGAACATGTCCTACTTGGACGAGACCGACGATTACTGGGAGGATGAAGAGGATGCTGACTTGCTTCCATCCGGGGCATCTGATGAGCCGAAGGGATTCCCATTGGATTATCGCGATGAAACCGTTCGTCATGTGATGGCACAGCACGGTATCACCGACACCATTGGGTTCCTTCAGCATGCACGTGGCTTTGATCGAGACGGAAATGAGTACCTGAACCTCGCAGAATTGGGTCAAGCCGCCGCATCCTTTGTGGCTGCAGGAAGCCTCGTTGAAGCTCAAGTCGGACAAACACAGACCTTTGACACCTCAACCATGACTCCCGAACAACTTGCCTGGTACGAGCAAGCCAAGCAGTGGGGCGGCTACTACGATGAGGCTGGAAATTGGGTTCCACTGTAGTTCCATCACATTGAAAACAGGGTCGCACCCCTCAGCGGTTGGGATTAGGAGGACCACTGACAGTGTACGACACTGAGGAAAGTCCCCTCTGCACAGGTGCAGGTGGCCCGTCGCAAGGCGGGTGTCCGGGAGGGCAGGCTCTGTAGAAGAAACGAATCGGCTCGGGCGCACGATGAATCCGTAAGGAGGAGATTTCCCGATGCTGACTGAGACGAACACCCCCATCGCAGCAAGTCCAAACAGTTCTGTTGAAGGCACCGATAGGAACGGGTAGGATGCAAAGTTGAATGTGGTTAACCAGCAATGGCGAACAGAAAGGGGCTTACTCCCTAATCCCATTCAATCGCTTGAGTGGTAACTTTGTCAATCGCATGGGTAGTGTTTGCACCGACCGACACAAACCCTTTGATTTGCTAATACCTTAGCAATGGGTATTCGGATACACCCCTTGCTTCAATGTAAATCTATTTGAACAGAGGAAATGATTTATTGTGGCATCACTTCATATTTTCATGTCAGACGAAAATGAGGATGAGATAAGAAAAATCCTTGATGACCTCAAATCTAGAGGCCTCCCCTATTCAGATTTATATTCTACTATATCTGATAATCTTGTTCAAGGAGCAAATAGTTCAACCGATTCCATAGAAGATGAGTTAGAATCGGATCATTTTGATCATGGTGCTTCACAATTTTATCAGGATTTGGTTGGGAAAATGGATAACGGCTGGATATGGCACATTCCCAAGACTGGGGAATGCTTTCAAATTGATAAGGAAAACAAATGCTTCGTTGTATTAATCAATAAAGAAACCCGAGAATTGCTCATGGCTCGAATGGGGATTTCAAAATATACTGAGTATGAGGTTATCGATATAAGACACCATTTACTGAATCATAGTGGCAAGAAATTTAGTGAAATTTTCCCTTGGCATTCCTAGTTTGGAGGTATAATAGAAACGGCCCCCTTTGCTCATGCGTCTTTGCAATGGGTACCCATGCGCTCGCCACTAATTCAACAACTCCCCATCTCTAAGTGCAGTACTGACAACGCTCCATTCTTGGATCATTTCCTCAGCAGCAATTACTGTACGGTTTCCGTCATCCCATCCGGACAAAGTGAACCGTCTATATTCGATTCCCAGTTGCTCCACGACATCTTGCTCATAGGCAAGAATCCAATCAACTAAACCCTCCACAAGCGCAAAATAATCGGGAATCTGAGATTCAATCGGGAATTCTAACTCCGGTAGATCCTTTTTCGTCCAAGGTGGTGACTGCAAAGTGGAAACAGTGGTGTACAACGGTAAGAATTCATACCGGGGTAAGAAAATACCACCATATCGTTTATCACCATAGAATATACCATACCCTCTCAGTACGACTTCCCCTCCATTTGGAAGTGTTAGGGAATAAACACTGCTGCTGGTATTTTGGCGTTCTTCAGGTGGCATTTCGATACGTTGAAACCCAATTTCAAGAAGCCAATTTCCTTCTGAGCGTAGGATATCTCGGCCCCAACACCAAATTTGTTGGCTCACAAGGGTCACTGCATGTTTACTCAGTGCCTCGTCAGGCTGTTTCTGTATGACGATTTGCCGTCCAGAAGACATCTCAAGACTTCCCATCAGGTAGTATGGAAGCAATGTTAGAGACCATCCAACAGGATGCTGCTGCCAATTGTAGCCAATCGCCATTGCCCATTTGCAATCCATTACCATCTGCATATCCGTATACAAACACACTGACAATCCAACAAAGGCTGGCCAGTGTTTGACCTAGCCAAGGGATACTCTTCATTTTGTCTACAGTAGTCTCACTGGACCCCATATAACATCGCCTCAAGCGTTAACTGATAACCATTTCTCGTCAGCAGGTTAAGCACTCTTGTCCACAACAGGATAAGTCATCTAAGTACATGCCCCAACTTTTGTAGGCATCGACGAAATCATCGGTTTCGATGTCCATGGATGATGCAATGGCCTGTGCCACAATCGCAAACCGTTGGCGATACTTGTAGATGAAACAGAACACATGCCCATCATGGCGAACAGAAGGACCCGAAAGATACAATCCTGGAGTAATCGTAGATTCGTCAGAATCGCTAATCACGGGGAATCCATCCTCTCTCTCTTCAAACAGATGGGATACAAACTTGTGGCTTCCGGAGAATCCACCTGCCAGTAGTGGCTGATTGCGGGATTCGAAAATTTGCCCGTCTTCTGTTTTGAGTACGTACACACCATTGTCCAACGTCACTGAACTGACCGGGGTATTCGGATACAATTCTGTATACTGCCCAAAACTTGGCTTTCGCATTCTCTCAAATGAGAATGTAGACAGAGCGACACTGGGGTCAGAGGTTGTTTCTTCCCACGGTGCGTTCATGTCAAACAGATGCACTTCTTTATTCCGAGATGAAAGGTGGTAGGCTGCGTCGACACCACTTTCATACCCACCGATAATGAGGAAATCATCCCCCTCTAATTCCCCATAACTTGGAACTGTGGAGGTGTGGCGACATAGATCACTTCCTTCAAACCCAGCCAAGTTTGGATATTGATATTCTCCAGCGGCCCAGATTACATTCTTAGAAAGCAACACTCCTTCATCAGTACCCAAGTGAAACATATCGTCAATTTTCTCAATCGATTTGATATCAGTATCTTCCTCCACTGGTAGTTCGAAGTAATTTGCAATATCTTGTAGATGTGCAGCGAATTGTTTTCCAGTCGGATGCTCAACTCGCATGGTGAATGCAGGTGAGATACCAATCGCAATTGAATTCAAATCAAGCATTCCAATCGAATTGCTCGGGAATGAGGGCGTGATGAATTTGGTTTCTTCAGGCCATGCCGCGAACGATGAACCAACTGTAGATCGATCGACGATGAGGAAATTTTCTACACCAGAATGAAGCAGAGCAATTGCGACACCGATGCCTGCAGCACCAGCGCCGACTATGATTACATCAAATTCCTCAGATTCAACGTTTGTCGAAGAACTACCGTCGGCATTGCCATTACTGTCTACAGACATAACATGGCGTCAGTTAATATATTTTTAAAATATTGTAATAACCAGGAAGTGCAATCGGCCAATTGTATGATTAGAAATCGTGTACTGTTATTGATTTTAGATGCTACTGAACAACCCTATTTACAGTTCTCAGCGCATGGATATGCGTGGCAGTGTTGCAAGTTTATGAGCGAATGTTGGGTACATCAACCGATGCATTCCTAAGACGAATGGCGATCAATATCGCAATCTTCGGTTTTCTTTTCCACCTCTTTTGCTGCGTGCTTTACGATCTAAATGTCATCGATTCAAATGATTTGGAGCCACTTTTTGACTCATATCTGGATGCTCTCTACACACCGTTCTCAATCATTCTTGCGTACGAAGTTTATGAGTTGATTCGGGCAATTCCTGAATCGTTCTCGAATTCGATCGGGAAACAATTCGAGGTTGTTACGCTCTTGGTTGTGCGTGATATTTTCAAGAATCTAGCGGATATTGGAGGTGCAGATGATGTTTCCATTGATGCTGATGTAGCCTTCATTGCAGTTGAAGCTGCTGCGTTTATTGTACTGTTTGGAACAGCATTGTACTTCCGTGCTCAAACCTCAGACACAAAGACTCTTGATCAGCATGATGAATCAATTCAAACGTTTGTTCAACAGAAGAAAAATCTTGCTTGTACTTTGGCGACAGTCTACGTTTTCGTCGCAATATATTCGTTCTCAATGTGGTTGATTGGCGTGGTCGATGGGGATACAGGGTTGAGCCGAACAGTGTTCTTTTCCGATTTTTTCACTTGGTTAATCATCTCAGACATTGTGATTCTGCTTCTGTCTTATCGATATATCACTGATTTCCTGCAATTGGCTCGTAACACCGGTTTCATTCTTTCCACAGTCATTATTCGTGTTGGAATTGGGATCCCTGGATTTACAGGAGCAGCCTTGTTTATTCTATCCGCTGCGCTTGCATCAAGCGTACTTCGAATTAGCTCTCATGCTCCACAGATCCCGCAATCGTGAATTCATGGATGCAATGTAGGCTAGATTCCATCATCGAGTAAGTCACCAAAGTTTGGCAAGTCAGTATTCGTGGATTCGGACTCAACTGAAGGCAAGATCTCTTGCATTTCAACCCCGGGTTCCATACTGGGTAATTCACTCGGCTCAAATGAAGGCGGACTCGCAACTGGACCGGATTCATCAAAGAGACTTCTTTCAAATTCCGCCATGGCTCTTTGTCGATGGTCTTGTGAACGAGCCGAACGAGAACGGACCACGATGATGGCCGCAACTACAGCGATGTTCAACAACAGTAGTAATGCCAATACGGCAATTGAGTCGGACTCCAAATCTAGGACTTGCTCACGTCCATCATCTTCATTTTGTTGCTCGGAATCCATATTTTCAGTCACATCTAGGGATTCATTGATAGGATTGGGTTCATCCACAATCGGTGGGAAGTATACAGTCATCATCACCTCTTTCCACATTCCATCGATACTGACTCTGGCTGTCAATTCCTTGGTTTCGTCTTCGGCATTGGCATAGGTTGCAAAATATGTTCCATTTTCCGCCCCAGTTGCATCTGCGATAATGAGTGGTTCTGACAGGACCCAATCCATAAGACATCCACTTTCACAAGCAATCGAAATTGAAATGTTGGCTGTCCGTGTTGATTCATCTGGGGTTTCGATCAACTCCAATTCGATGGATAGTACTGGACAACCATTCAGCGAACCCCAAACAAAGGGGCAACCGTCGACTGAATCCTTTCGTCCATCTTCATCCGTATCTCGTTGATTCGCTGCACAACCGTTTGCATCAATCTCGGCCAGCCAATCTGTATCGGGGCACAAATCCTGATCATCATTGATACCATCTTCGTCCGTGTCCCTCTGACTTGGGCCACAGCCCAGTGAATTGACGTCGTTCGCCCCGAGTGGTGTGTCGGGACAACTGTCGCCTGAATTGAACACTCCATCTGCATCATCGTCAAGTTGTGAGGCTGAACAACCCACATCGTTGACCAATTCTTCACGAGGAGTGGCTGGACAAGCATCCAAGTCGTCAGTAACGCCGTCATTGTCCGTGTCTTTCTGACTATCTGCGCAGCCATCGCCATCAATATCCGCACCGAATTCGGTTTCGGGACAATCGTCCTCGGCATTCACCACACCATCATCATCGGTATCCAATTCCCACTCAGAGCAACCCACACTGTTGACTTGCCAGCCGGATTGTGTATCGGGACATTGATCGATATCATCGTGGACACCATCCCCATCTGAATCAATTTGATTTGTCGCACACCCACTGTCGTTCACTGGCAGCCCAGCATCGGTATTTGGACAACTGTCTTCATCGTCAATCACACCATCATTATCGGTATCCGGTGGTGGGATTTCACATCCATCCGCCCCAACCAATGTCCCTGGCAGAGTGTGGGTGCAATTGTCAAGGTAGTCGGCGACATTGTCTCCATCATAGTCTGGAATGCCGACTTGTTGTCTTAGGAACAATCCTACTGCATAATGCGTCGTTTCGGTTGGGTGAAGATTGTCGAAGAAAATGTATTCCTCTACGTTGGGAGCAATGGGGTCATTGCTGTCACAGGTTGCACCATCATGTTCACAGGCAGCATGGGTCACATTGGTGATACCAAAATGCTCACCGGACCAGTAGAGCATTTCAAATCCAATCCAAATTGGAATCAAGTGAGTGGCGACTCCGTAAGTGGTGTTGAGGTTGGCGACCATCGTGGCCATTCCGGAATTAAAATCGGCCACTCGTTGGGCGAGTGCTTGGCGATCCTCTTCCGAGCTTCCACTTTCTGCAGGTGTCTTTTCGAGTGGTGGCAATTCAAAGAAAATGAATTCTTGGCCTCCTGCAGCAATCAACTGTTCTGCATGTGCCTCAAGGTTGTCCACCAGACTCTGTGCATTGGTAGCGCCGTAATTGATGAGATCGTTTCCTCCGCCCCAAATCGCGACAGCATCACTGGGCCCGAGGTTGTTGTTTTGGTCCCAATCATCGACCTGTTTCCCGATGTTCTCAATCACAAAAAACTGCATTCCATTGCCCGTTGCTGCACCACCGAATGCCCGGTTATTGCCCGTAGAACCTCCACGTCCGGCGACGTTTGAGAAGCCCGCCCAATCTCCAGTGAAATCGACCCAGTTCTTGCCATTCGAGTATCGGCCCTGCCAATAGGGTGGACTTTCCGGCGTCCCAAAGGCGCTGTATGTATTCCCTGCATCGGACAAACTATCGCCAAAAACGAACATATCCGAATATTGCGGGTGCATCGAATTCCAGAATACGGAAAACGGTTCGATTGCCGAAACATTGGTCCAGCCTACAGAAGAATTCAATCCAATTTCGAGGAAATACATCATCGATTCATTTGCAACATGATACTCACTGAACTCCAGTTGTAGGGCACTTTGGTTGGCAAAAAATGGAGTGAATCCTGAACTTACCAAGGTCGATGGCCCAATGTCATCTGAGACGTTTGTCGCATGAACCATCCAGTGTAACTCATACGATCGACCTTGTGTCAAACCCCACAAACCGATGGTGGCCTCTAGAGGCTCACTGGATGCAAAAATCCGCTTCTCAAAAAGGATGGAACCCCCCTCGTTTCCTCGGGCTTCAGTAGCGACAGCTGGGATAGTGGCTGACCAAGATAGTGCGAGAAGTGTGGCGACGATAAGCAGTGCCGACCGTCGCCCCATGTCTCCTTGACTAAAGGTGCTTTGAATTGAACCTTACGACAGCGCCTACGGCGCTGAATGAATTGAGTTACTCCAGGACAGCATCCATCGTCTGAGATTCTGACATCAAGACATCGACATCGAGATCTTGGTACGAACCTCTGCCTGTTAGTTTGAACATCATTGTATGCCATCCGACAAGCATTGCAGGCAGGAGGATGGCGCTGGTCAGTAAAGCGAATGTGATTAACAGCATCATGAGCAAGAAGAAATTGCGAAGGCCGGGGATATTGACGAGTAATCCTGCTCCCAATCCAGCACAGGTGGTCGCCGTGGTTTCAAAGATGGTTTGTCCCGTCCTTGAAACGGTTTTGACAATCCCGCCGGGAGTCTCTTTCTCTTCCCGAATTCGATCGATAATGTGAATTGAATCATCGACTCCGATCCCAAAGACAATGGTCGAAACCATCGCAGTGAAGACATTGACATTGACATTCCCCCCAAACATCAGCAAGGGTTGCCAAAGAACAACTACGCCGACCGCAGTCATGGTGAAGAAGGCGAGTCTGAATGATCTGAACAGGAATGTCATCACGATGAGTAGAACCAGCATGGTCATCAGCGTGGCATCGGTTTGTGCATCGTGTACACCTTTGTTGATATCCAGAGAGAGGGGTAAGCCTCCAGTCAATTCACTGACTGCTACCTCTGGAAGTCCGGGGAATCCAACGGCAAGATAGGAATCGATTTGATTCCGCAATTCTCCTGCATCACGCAAATTGATGTAGGGCTGATTGACATAGACCAACGTCTGTGTTTCACCGCCAATCGTTTCATCGACCTCATTCATCAACATCGAACGAATTTCAACAGACAAAGTGTTGAATGCGACATTGACCATTTGCGGCTGACTTGACCCATAGTATGGGATACACTGAGGGTTGAGAATATCGTCGAACCCTGGGTCTGCCGTGATATTCCAACATTCATCATGCAAGATTTCCCACAAACTTTGACTTTCGACTCCGGGGATCCCCAAATCGATGTGTACAGCCTTTAGAATCGTCACCAAACTCACAGTTGTGGTTTCGGGAACATCGTCGATATTGTCTTCCATAACATCAATGGCATCAAGAACTTCCAAGTCACGGATGGGTGCTTGATTCTGACCCGAGTATTCTGACGCATCGACAATGAACATGTTCGTTTGTCCACCCTCGAACACTCGACTGTATTCGGCTAGAGTTTCGTATGTCGCCAAGCCAGGGGGTACTTCATCTGAAGATCCGGTGATGTCCTTACCCATTTCATCAGCCATCATCAACGCCCCCATGCTACTGACAAGAATTGCCACAATCACTACGGCCCACCATCCTACGACGGGGACCTTGCCAATTTCCTTCCATGCCTTGTCCGCAGATTCTAAACCTCGTTTTCGATATCGCAAAATCCACCCCAATGCAGGAACCATCACCATCGAGAAGAAGAAGGTACAAACGATGCCGAGGACCAATGTCAATCCGACCGTCCGCATCGGCTTAATTGGGACAAGGAAAGGCCAGGCTAACACACTGAAACCAACGACCGTGGTTAATGCCGAAAGAAAAATCGCATTTCCAGTCGTCATGGCTGCATCAACGGTAGCACCGAGATAGATTTCAGGGTCCCAAGGGTCCATTTCTTCAGATTGTAAA
>CEUJ01026767.1_pt1 | contig 29225 bp, 25 predicted proteins | sample 361531 | NCBI WGS metagenome assembly CEUJ01 (sample SAMEA2622842, study PRJEB7988) | marine metagenome | biome: marine biome (ENVO:00000447); feature: marine epipelagic mixed layer (ENVO:xxxxxxxxx); material: "saline water (ENVO:00002010), including plankton (ENVO:xxxxxxxx)" | depth 140 m | reverse complement strand
GATGATGTATGTTTGATTTTAGGAGATAATGTATTTTATGGCGGTGGGCTTCCAAAGCGTTTAAAAGAAAGTGTTCAAGAAGTAAAGAACAATCAGAATGCAGTAGTCTTTGGATATTATGTTAATGATCCGGAAAGGTATGGTGTTGTTGATTTTGATAATCATGGGAATGTTTTATCAATTGAAGAAAAACCACTGAAGGCTAAGAGCAACTATGCTGTTTCAGGATTATACTTTTATCCAAATGATGTAATTGAAGTTGCGAAAAAACAAAAGCCTTCAAAAAGAGGGGAATTAGAGATTACAGATGTAAATAAAACATATCTTACCAATCATAGGTTAAAAGTAGAAAAAATGGGACGAGGATTTGCTTGGCTAGACACTGGGACTCATGATTCATTATTGGAGGCTTCTCAGTTTGTTCAAACATTGGAAAAACGCCAAGGAATGAAAATCTCTTGTATAGAAGAAATTGCATTTCGAATGGGCTATATAAATAAGTCTCAATTAGAAATTTTAGCAAACAAGTTGATAAATAGTCCATATGGAGAATATTTAATCAAAGTAATAGAAGAAAATGCATAATGCCCCAAGTCAAAAATAAAAATATTTGTGTAATTGGGGGGGGATATTGGGGTAAAAATCATATCAAAGCCCTGGCTAAATTAAATTCACTCAAAGGAATTGTTGAGATTGACGTTAATGTTCTTGAGTCACTAAAAAATATTTATCCTGATGTCAAATGTCACCTAAATATTAAAGATGCACTTGCAGAAAACTATGATGGCTACGTAATTGCTACTCCTGCCAAAACCCACTTTGAGATCGCTAAGTTTTTTATAGAGAATAAGAAAAATGTCTTAATTGAAAAACCTATGGCCCTTTCAATTGAGGATTCTGAAGAATTGGTCAAATTAGTAGATAAAAACAAGGTTAATGCTATGGTTGGGCATGTTCTTTTATTTCACCCTGCGTTTATAAAAATAAAAAAAATGATTAAAAGTGGACATATTGGCGACTTGCAATATCTATATAGTAACAGATTAAACTTGGGAAAAGTTCGAACTGAAGAAAATGTATTTTGGAGTTTAGCACCTCATGATATAGCAATATTCCAATATCTGACAGATTCAATTCCAAAAAAAATTAATGCAAAAGGAAGTGTTTTTTTACAGGAGGGTATTCCTGATTCGACTCTCACTCAATTGGAATATGAAAATGGTGTAAAAGGCCATATTTTTGTAAGTTGGTTGCACCCATTTAAAGAACATAGACTAGTAGTTGTAGGGTCAGAGGCTATGATTTCATTTGAGGATTCGTTAGATGATAAGCCACTTAAATTATATTCAAAAAAAATTAACTTTAACTCTGGTATTCCAAAAAAAATAGATGGACCAGTTAAAGTTATTCCTTATGATAAAAAAATGCCTTTGGATTCAGAAATTGAATATTTCATTAATCATTTATCAAATGAAAAACCAAAAATATCAAACATAAAGCATGGTCACGAAGTTGTAAAAACACTTGTTTATGCAAGCGAGCAAATACTAACATGAGCCAAAAATCAATAGATTATTTTTGCCATGAATCTTCCTATGTTGATGAAAATGTTACTATTGGTCAGAAAACAAAAATATGGCATTTTTCTCATATCCAGTCAGGAACCACTATTGGTTCTAATTGCTCGCTCGGTCAGAATGTAAATGTTGGAAATAATGTGAAAATTGGTAATAATGTGAAAATTCAGAATAATGTTTCAATTTATGAGGGAGTTGAGCTAGAAGATTATGTTTTTTGTGGGCCATCAATGGTATTCACTAATATTAAAATACCAAGATCAGAATTTCCTCAAAAAGGATCAGAGTTTTATTCAAAAACTATTGTAAAAAGGTCCGTAACTATAGGAGCCAATGCAACAATAATATGTGGCATAACTATTGGTGAGTACGCTTTAATTGGATCTGGAGCTGTAGTAACTAAAGATGTTCCACCTTTTTCAATGGTTGTGGGTAACCCCGCTAGAGTTGTATGTAAAGTTGATGAAATGGGAAATAGAGTAAAGTAATTATTATGTTATAGGTAAAAAAATCTCCTTATTATGAAATTTGAATTAAGCAAAGTAAGAATAGCAGTAATTGGATTAGGTTATGTTGGTTATCCATTGGCTCTTGAACTAAGTAAAAAATACCTTGTTGTTGGTTATGATCTAGATAAAAGTAGATTAAAAGAACTTGAAGAAGGTTATGACAGTACAAAAGAAATAACTAAAGAGGAAATAACTAGTTTAAATGATTTATCCCTTACTAATTCATTGGAAGAAATAAGAGATAGCAATGTTTATATAATTACCGTTCCAACTCCTGTTGATAAAAATAATAAACCAGATTTGTCTCCTATAAAATCTGCTTCTAAATCTGTTGGTAGGGTTCTATTAAAAAATGATCTAGTTATCTATGAGTCTACTGTGTTCCCAGGTTGTACTGAAGAAGTTTGCGTACCTATTCTGGAGAAATATTCAAAACTAAAGTTTAACCAACACTTTTTTTGCGGGTATAGCCCTGAAAGAATAAACCCTGGTGACAAAAAGCATACATTAACAACAATAAAAAAAATTACTTCTGGATCAACTCAAGAGTCAGCTGATTTTATTGATGCTTTATATAAAAGCGTTATCCCTGCTGGGACCTATAAAGTATCTTCTATAAATGTAGCTGAGGCTGCAAAAGTAATCGAAAATACTCAACGTGATGTAAATATTGCTTTAATTAATGAATTATCGATTATTTTCAATAAATTGAATATCAATACTAATGAAGTATTAGAGGCAGCAAAAACAAAATGGAACTTTCTTCCATTCAAGCCAGGTTTAGTTGGCGGGCATTGTATAGGAGTCGATCCATATTACCTTACTTATAAAGCTAAAGAAATTGGTTATAATCCAGAAATAATACTTGCGGGGAGAAAAATTAATGATGGTATGGGTGATTATGTAGCTTTAGCAACTATAGAAGCACTAAAAAAACAAAATCATAGTGTTAGAAATGCTAAAGTATCCATATTGGGACTCACATTCAAAGAGAACTGCCCTGATTTAAGAAATACAAAAGTTATTTCTATAAAGGATAAATTATTAGAATATAAATGCTTGATTAGTTTTTGTGATTATTGGGCTGACCCTGATCAAGCTAAAGAACAATATGATATTAACCTTGTAGATTTACCTGATATTAAAAATCAAGATGCTATAATTATTGCAGTTGAGCATGACAAGTTTAAAAATTTTAATAAAAACGATATTGACCACATGTTAAAGCCTAATGGTGCATTTATCGACGTGAAAGGTTTATACGATAAAAATAAATTCTGTGATAATAAAAGGATATATTGGAGTCTGTAAAAAAAAATGATGAGGAAAATACTTGTAACAGGTAGTTCAGGCTTTATTGGCATGCATTTATGCAAGAACCTTCTAGATGATGGATATCGTGTTCATGGCGTTGATAATATGAATGAATATTATGATGTCAGGCTTAAAAAGGAACGATTAAAAGTATTATCTAAATATGATAACTTTACATTTGATAAAATCGATTTAGCTAATATTCATGATATTGAAAATAATTTCAAAAAGTTTAAACCTGAAAAGGTAGTTAACTTAGCTGCTCAAGCAGGTGTAAGGTACAGCTTGGTAAATCCTCATGCTTATATTCAATCCAATGTGGTCGGGTTTACAAATTTAATAGAAACCTGTAAGAATTATGGTATAAGTGGGCTGATATATGCATCAAGTTCATCGGTATATGGAGGTAATACATCAATGCCATTTTCAGTTGACGATACAGTTGATAAGCCATTATCAATCTATGCTGCGTCAAAAAAGTCAAATGAACTTATAGCATATACATATAGCCACTTATATGGTTTAAATACCACAGGGTTAAGATTTTTCACTGTTTATGGCCCTTGGGGCAGGCCGGATATGGCAATGTATATCTTTACTGAAAAAATTAGGAATGGTAAAAAAATTCAAGTTTTTAATCATGGGAAAATGCAACGTGATTTTACCTACATTGATGATATAATTGATGGAATAAGAGCTAGTATTGAGAATAATTATCAATTTGAGATATTCAACCTCGGGAATAATCGTAGTGAAGATTTAATGGATATGATAGGCTATATTGAAAAAGAATTAGGCAAAAAAGCATTAATAGAATACATGGAGATACAACCTGGAGATGTAGAAAAAACTTTTGCTGATATAGATTATTCTTTGACCAAACTTAACTTCAAGCCCAAGATAACTATTCAAGAAGGTATACCAAAGTTTATTGCCTGGTATAAATCATATCATAATATAATCTAATTGGTAATATTATAAATTCACTAACAAGGCAATCTCCTCCTAACGCAAATAATTAAAGATTGCCTTATACTTTTTATGGTAGTTAAAGGTAGTTAAAAAAATCTGTTTAATTTTAATGTGCTGAAGGTGGTTATCTACTGGAGTTATAATTTTCTGCAAACTGCGCATAATTATTTGGGTAGTTAATTATGGTAGTTGAATAAAACTCCCCGATGACTAAATTATAATATATAAATTTTAAAAAAGTACCAATTTATGAGCAGTATATATAAAAAAGGTAGGGATGGATATTATTATTATCAGACCTACATATATAATCCGGATAGCAATAAAAAGGATAAACGAGTTTTTCATGCCTTGAGAACTAAAGATCTAGATGAAGCAAAAAAAAAGCAACTCGAATTGGATAATCGATACGAAGTAAAAGGATCTACTTCTGCCAATTCAACCACAAATTCAATTAGTTCCAATTATAAATCAATTATTGCGTTTACTTTTGCCGTAATTATAGCAACGCTATTTATCACCAACCTTTTTACAGCAAATACATACAAGGAGGATGTTAGTAGTACTATTAGTAATAAAAAGATTTCTGCAGTTGATAAGGGTACAGATTTTTCAGATTCAATACAAATCAATAGTGTTCAAATAGATTCTGCGATTCAAAAAGTATCAGGATTAAAGACGATGACAATAAAAGAAGAACATGTAGAACCAAAAGTGATTGTTCCAAAGTATACAATTGAGAGAGTAGAAAAATTATCCGGTCCATTTAATCAGGGTAAGATTTACGTTACAATAGATGAAAAAACGAGTGATGAAAGTCAACTCTTTCTTTGTAAGGAACTTATGAAACGCTACAACGAGTTTTCCAATATTTTAATTTGTATTTATGCAGATAATAGTTTTGGTAAAGATCTGGCTCAAGGGAATGAAGAAATTATAAGTATAAAGGAACAAAAAAGTACATGGCTATCCATGTATACCTATAATAAAGTGGAAGGAGAATATTTTGATCACAACCCCACTAGCTACCTTGGAGTTTATTAATCATTTAACCTTTAGGATCAAATTATGAAATACAAGGTGCAAATAATTATTGTTATGACGAGCTTGCTACTAGGGCAAACAGAACAGCAGATTAGGCAAGCAAAGCAAGTGATTCAAAGACATGGGATGTCAGAAAAGCAAGTAAGAGATGCTGCCAAGGCACAAGGCTTCACAGAAAAACAAATTGATAATGTTCTTCAAAAAGAAAAAGTTAAAAGAAGTCAAAAATCAAAATCTACTCCTCTTTCTTCAAAGAGGAGTGGTTTGCCAGAGCTTGGTAAATCAAATGAAATACCTAAAAAAGAACCTAAACAAGATATTATAAATGAAGAATTACAAAATAAAGATGAAGAAAGTATAGAAGCTGTTATAGATTCAAATCCAAAGGATGAACTACTCGAAGAGACCACTCAAGATAAGTTGACTTACTTTGGGTACGATATTTTTGAGAGAGATCCTGCTTTATTTCAAGCAACCTCAGTTGGGGCTGTGGACCCTGATTACCTAATAGGCCCAGGTGATGAAATTATTGTGATGTTATGGGGAGAGACTCAGTTCCGCCAAGTTTTAGAAGTAGATAGAGAAGGATTTGTATTTATACCTGAAATAGGACAAGCATTTGTAAATGGTTTGAATTTAAACCTCCTTGAATCAAAACTTTTCAGGGTTTTTTCTCAATCTTATGCAAGTTTAAATCCTCAGGTTGGTACACCCACTACCTTTTTGGATGTAAGCCTTGGGAACTTACGCCCTTTGAGAATTCAGGTTTTGGGTGAAGTTTCTCAGCCAGGTGCTTATACAGTAAGTCCATCGGCTACGCTTTTCTCTTCATTATATTACTTTAATGGCCCAACTACTCTGGGCTCTCTTAGAGAAATACAGTTGATACGCGGAGGTAAGAAAATAGAATCGATAGATTTTTATGATTACTTACTTTCAGGAGAAAAACCAAAAGACCAGAAATTACAATTGGATGATGTTATCTTTATCCCACGTAGATCAAAAACTGTTTCTATTCAAGGTGAAATTAATCGCAGCGGTATCTATGAGCTAAAACAAAAAGAAAGCCTGACTGACCTTATTGCTATGGCTGGAGATTTAAAGATCTCAGCATACCTAGATCGCGCACAGATTGATCGTATTGTACCATTTGAAGACAGGAAAGAGTTGGGCATGGATCGCATGTATATAGATGTAGACTTAAAAGAGATTTTTGAAAGTAAAGATGATTTTTTAATGCAGGATGGCGACCACATTAAGATATTCTCTGTGATGGAACTTCGCCAAAATGTAGTAGATCTTCGTGGTGCTGTTTCTCGACCAGGGAGGTATGACTTAGGTGAATCCCTCACACTAAGTGAATTAATAAAAAAAGCAGATGGTTTGTCAGGAGATGCTTTTCTTGACAGGGTAGATATTGTGAGAACAAAACCTGATCTTACTGAAGAACTTATCAAACTAGATCTTGGGAAAGCTATAAATGGAGATTCATTAAACAACATACGTCTTCAAGGATTTGATAGGATACAAGTCTTCGGCATGGCTGAAATGGCATCTAAAAGCTATGTTTCCATAAAAGGTTTTGTAAAACAGCCGGGTCTTTGGCCATTACAAATAAACATGACATTATATGATCTTATCTTTAAAGCTGGTGGGTTTTTAGATGAAAAACATAAAAAACTTGCATACTTAAAACGTGCTGAAATTGTCAGAATAAAGGATAATGAAAAAAAAATAATTCCATTTAATCTAGGTGAAGTATTAAAACAAGAAGGTTTAGCTAAAACATTACTTTACCCAGATGATCAAGTTCGAATTTACAGTAGTATGGAAATTGAGGGTGAAGAGAGTTATGTTACCGTTAGCGGTCATGTTAAACGTCCTGGGCGTTATGAGCTTTACGAGGATAATATGCGTATTTATGACCTACTTTTTAAAGCAGGTGGATTAGACGACCCAATATTCTTTTCTCAAGCATTTTTACCTCGTGCAGATTTGATACGATTTAATGAGGATCGCATTTCAAAATCAATAATACCATTCAATTTGAAAAATGTCTTGTCGAACAAAAATAATAAACAAAATGTTATCCTTCACCCTGGAGATGAGGTAAAAGTCTATTCTGAGGCTGTTTTTAACTCCGTTAGACCTGTTGCTATAAAAGGAATTGTGCGTCAACCTGGGGAATATGAATATAAAACAGATATGAAATTGAAAGATCTAATTTTAGAGGCTGGTGGGCTGAATGAGAATGTGTATAGATACAGAGTAGAAATAGCTCGATTAGATCCATTAAATAATAACTTAGATCAATATGCGAGTGTTATAACTTTAAATATCAATGAAAAACTCGACTCATTAATTTCATCCGATGATAATAGTTCAAACGAAAAAAAATCTGTAACCTCAAACGATTTTCAATTAGAGCCTTTTGATTTGGTAACCCTCAGGCCAGACCCATATTTTCGCTTGCACAAACAAGTTACGATAGGAGGTGAGATTTTATATCCTGGTGATTATTCAATTTTAAAATCAGATGAAAAAATTACTGATATCATAGATAGAGCTGGAGGTTTGCGACATAACGCCTATCCAGATGCATCCAAGTACATTCGAAATGGTGTGAAAATAGATGTGTCGTTTAACAAAATTTTAAAAAATCCAAGATCAAATCTAAACTTTGAAGTGCAAGATGGAGATTCAATAATGATTGTTCCTCATCCTAATATTGTGATGATAGCAGGCGAGGTTAATACATCTGGAGTCCGCAAATTTGTTCCTGGGAAGCGTTTAAGATATTACCTTAACCTTTCAGGTGGACTAAATCCAAATGCTGATAAAAATAATATCTGGGTTGAGTATCCTAATGGAGATTCAAAAAAGTACAAAAGTTTATTTAGACGTGGCCCTAAAGTTATTGATGGCTCTGTTATTGTTGTTGGAAAGAAACCCGAGGAGGAGCCTTTTGACTGGACCGAATATTTCAAAGAAGTTACAGCAATACTAGCTAATTTGGCCCAGACATATGTATTAATACTAGCAGTTCGATAATTTATTTGAAATACGATATTGAGGAAGATTTTTTTTAAAGCTTTTAGTTCATAACTAGTTATTTTTAAAAGTATGAATTTTGATTTTAAGAATTAATCAATAAAAATATCTGAATTCTACTTTTTTAATAGCAGACTTCGCCAAGTTCGTAAAAATCTAAATAAATAAAATAAAAATGAATAAAGAGAAAAGAACTTTAAATTGAAACCAAGAAAAGCTCTTAAAATGATTTATAAACTAATTCAGACAAGGGAAAAGTCTTATTGGTTTTTAGCCACCATTTCATGCAATTGGAACTGTCTTGTGTGTTTCCGGAAACAGTGGTTTTAACCTAAGTTATAATATGAACATATGAATAAGCCTACCCCTTCTCCAATGGAAAGCCAACAAATACATGACTATGATGAAGATATTATATCTCTTGCTGATGTGATGCTCTTTTTGGCGCGCCAGTTCAAAATTATTTTTATTGTCCCAGCAATTTTATGCACTCTAGCAGTAATATATATCTTGTTTTTTACAAGACCCATTTTTACATCTACATCTAAAATTATGTCCTCATCTAGCACAGGAGGAGGAACATCTCAAGCTTTGGGATTAGCTGCTAAATTTGGCATTAATATTCCAACAGGCCAATCTGAGCCCAAATGGGTTTATCCTGAAATAATCAAAAGCAGAGGTTTAGCACGTTCAGTTCTAAAACGAAAATTTGATACAAATGAGTTTGGGCCAAAAAAATCGCTTCTTCAAATTTTAACCTATGGTAATAGCGAGCCAAAACATAATTTTAATACCATGGAAATTATGGGTGTTGAAAAATTTCTTTCCATGGTCGAAGTATCTGAAGATTTAAAAACGTCTATTGTAACAATTAAAATTAATACGTTTGAACCCGCTTTAGCATCAGAAATAAATAAAATACTTATAGAAGAATTAGACGCTCATCAACGAAAATACAATAAAGCTAAAGCGAGTGACACTAAGCAATTTATAGAAGAACGTATTTTAAATACAGAAAAAGAATTAAACTCTGCAGAAGAAGCTCTCAAAGTATTTATGGATAGAAATCGGCGTATTGAAAATTCACCAGCGCTGCAGCTGGAGAAACAAAGATTAGGAAGAGAAGTAACAGTCCTGACTGGTGTTTTCACAACTTTAAAACAACAGTTGGAGACTACCAAAATTGAAGAAGTAAAAGAGTCTGATTATGTCGTTATCTTGGATGCACCAGAGTTGCCTTTGCGGCCCTCTAAGCCCAACAAAAAGTTTATGGTTTTTTTTGCAGGGCTCCTTGGTCTTGGACTAGGGTTTGTTTTAGCTTTGATTAGAGAATATATTAAAAATAGTAAAAAAGAAGAGACAGATAAAATGACTGAAGCAAAATCACTGATAAGTAAAAGTATTATGGAGTTAATTCCGAGTAGGTATAAATAGATACTATTAAATCTAATTCATGTGCAGATTAGCAATTGAAGACGAATAGCTTTTAAGATAAATAAAAATAATTTTCTTTTATATTCGATGAACTTTAAACGGGAAAAAATATGTTAGACAATAAGAATATTCTTATAACTGGAGGGACAGGCTCTTTTGGTAAAAGAATTGTCAAAACTATTCTTGGTAAATATAAACCAAATAAAGTAATTATATATAGTCGTGATGAATTAAAACAGTTTGAATTACAACAAGAATTGCCTAGCAATATTTACCCTTCTATCAGGTATTTTATTGGAGATGTGCGAGATTATCATAGATTAAAAATAGCAATGAATGGTGTTGATACTGTTATTCATGCTGCAGCATTAAAACAAGTACCTGCTTGTGAATATAATCCATTCGAAGCAGTTAAAACAAATATAATAGGTGCACAGAATGTGATTGATACTTCAATATCATGCGGCATAGAAAAAGTAATTGCCTTGAGTACAGATAAGGCAGCTGCGCCAATTAACCTTTATGGAGCCACAAAACTTGCGTCAGATAAATTATTTATATCAGCCAATAATTATTCTGGCATGCAAGATATTAAATTTTCTGTTGTTCGGTATGGGAATGTAATGGGAAGTCGCGGATCAGTTATTCCTTTTTTTCAGAAAAAAGCTAAAATAGGTGTTATCCCAATAACAGATGTTCGCATGACCCGGTTTAACATTACGCTCCAAGAAGGTGTTGATTTTGTCTTACGAAGTTTAGATAAAATGTGGGGGGGTGAAATATTTGTCCCAAAAATACCATCCTATAAAATATTAGACGTGGCAAAAGCTATTGCGCCTAAGGCGAAGCATGAAATTATTGGTATTCGACCAGGCGAGAAATTGCATGAAGAAATGATCACAGAAACTGACGCATTAAACAGTGTAGAGTTCGAAAAATATTTTGTGATACTACCATCTACCCAATTATGGGATATTGACAAATTTAGAGAAGAAAGTAATTCATCAGTTGGTGAAATGTGTGAATATGGGTTTTCTTATAATAGTGGAACTAACAAGAATTTTTTAAATGCTACAGATTTGAAAGATTTGATTAAGAACCATATTTAAAATGATTTCTTACGGTAAGCAAACCATAGACCAAGGTGATATTGATGCTGTTGTAGATGTGCTTAAAGGCGATTGGCTAACGCAAGGACCTGCAGTTGAAATATTTGAAAGCGATTTGAAAAATTACTTTGGTGCAAATCATGCATGTGCCGTTACAAATGGTACTACAGCTCTCCATTTAGTCGGATTAGCATTAGGATGGCAACCGGGTGATATCGTTATTACAAGCCCAATTACTTTTTTAGCCACGGCAAATTGTATTATCTATGCAGGTGCAACGCCTGATTTTGTAGATATTGAACCAGCATCATATACTATAGATCCCAATCTTGTAGAAGAGAGAGTAAAATTCTATCAATCAAAAGGTAAAAAAGTAAAAGCAATTATTGGTGTAGATTTCGCTGGTCATCCATGCAATTGGAAAGCCTTACGATCATTAGCTGATAAATACAATCTACAATTGGTGAATGATAATTGCCACGCGTTGGGCGCAACTTACTTTGATGATAAGCAGTATGCTGCAAAATATGCGGATCTTGTAACTCAAAGTTATCACCCTGTTAAGCATCTCACTACGGGGGAAGGCGGTGCAATATTAACAAATAATTCTGACTTTGAAGAAAAAATTCGGCGATTGCGAACCCATGGAATGACAAAAGATTCAAATTTGATGGATGAAAATGATGGCCCGTGGTATTATGAAATGCATGAAGTTGGGTTTAATTATCGCATCACTGACTTTCAATGTGCATTAGGTTCAAGTCAATTAAAAAAGTTGGATGGTTTTATCCAAAAAAGACGAGAAATAGCAAAAAAATACAATAATTTATTTTCAAATATTGAATTTATTAAAACACCAAAAGTTCATAATACTGTTGGGCATTCTTATCATTTATATCCCTTGCAAATTGACTTTGAAAAGTTTTCTTTAACAAAAGTTGATTTATTTAAAAAAATGATAGAGTCGGACGTTAATCTTCAGGTTCATTATATCCCCATTCATTTACAGCCTTTTTATAGAAAAAAATACGGATTCCAAAAAGGAGATTTTGCCATTTCAGAGAATTTCTATCAAAATGAATTATCGTTACCAGTTTACCCTAATTTATCTACTGGTGATCAGAAAAAAGTCATAAAAAAAATTGAAGAATACATGAATTTGGACTTCAAAAATATTGAAACATAAAAACAGTATTTAGCTTTCTCATCAAGCTTTTAGGTAGTGGCATCTTATTCAAGGAACAAACTTTTTGTTTATTTATAATTTAAAAAAAGCTACTCATGAATATAGGAGCTAACGAACTTCTATTTTAAGGTTCTAAAATTATGCTAATAAAACTTTGGCATCACTTCTCAAGACGACGACAAAAACAATTTGTTTTAGTTCAAATTTTAATTCTGTTGGGCTCTCTCTTTGAAATGGTAAGCTTGGGCGCTGTAATTCCGTTTTTAAGCGTACTAGTCGAGCCAGAACTTTTGTATCAAAATAAGTACTTGCAGCCGCTTATACAATCTCTTGAGATTACCGAGACTAGTCAGCTTACATTACCAATAACATTAGGTTTTATTGTTCTTATCCTTTTTTCTGCAATAATTCGTATTGTACAACTTTATGTGATGGTGAGATTTTCATTTTCGACTGGTGCAGATCTCAGTATCAACATTTACCGTCATACGCTCTATCAAGATTACGCAGTTCATTTGGCCCGCAATAGTAGCGTAGTAATTAATGGAATCATTACTAAAACAAAAACAGTTACCACAGGAATAATTCATCCGGTATTAAGCTTAATAAGTGCATCTGTGACAATTATTGGAATAATTATCGTTCTTTTAGCATTAAGCATATCGGTTACACTAACTGCATTTATCAGCTTTGGAGGACTTTATTTAATAGTAATATATTTCACTCGAGGTCTTCTTAAAGATAATAGTGTGCTCATAGCTGAAAAATCTGATTTAATGGTCAAATCACTTCAGGAAGGCCTGGAAGGGATACGTGAAGTGATAATCAATAACACACAACAATTTTATATCCAACTGTATAAAAATTCTGATCTTCAGATGAGGGCAGCATCAAGAAAAAATGAATTTATCATTGCTAGTCCTCGATTTGGAATGGAAGCTATTGGAATAGTAATAATTGCATTATTTGCTTATCTAGCAACTCTTAAATTGGGTGGACTATCACAATTTATACCACTGCTTGGTGCGTTTGTGCTTGGCGCGCAAAGATTATTGCCTGCAATTCAAAAAGGTTACGGTTCATACAGCAGGATTAAGGGTTCAAAACATTCATTGCTTGATGTAATAAGCTTGTTAGATCAGTCGATTCCAGATTATGCAAATTGTCCACCACAAATTCCTATTCCTTTTCTTCAATCAATAGAATTAAAAAATTTATGCTTTCAATATTTAAAAGATTCACCCTGGGTATTAAAAAATATTAATCTAACAATACCCAAAGGCTCAGTAATTGGAATCGTTGGAACTACGGGTTGCGGTAAAAGCACACTCCTTGACGTTGTTATGGGTTTACTCTTACCGACCAGTGGTGAATTAAGGGTCGATGGTCAGCTTATAGATAGTAAAAATAGAAGAGCATGGCAAACACATATTGCTAATGTTTCACAACATATTTATCTAGCTGATGGCACAATTGAAGAAAATATTGCTTTTGGTATTCCGAATAAAAAAATCGATCATAATAGAGTAAAAAAAGCAGCTCAAAAAGCTCAAATAGCTGACCTTATAGAGGAATGGGATAATGGGTATCAAGCTTTGGTGGGTGAGAGAGGAATGAGGCTGTCTGGTGGCCAAAGACAACGAGTTGGCCTCGCAAGAGCTTTCTATAAGCAGTCAGATGTGCTAATTCTTGATGAAGCAACCAGTGCCCTTGACAATGAAACAGAGTTAGCGGTCATGGATGCCATTGAGCGTATTAATGAGGAGATTACTATTATAATCATTGCGCATAGATTAAGCACTTTGAAAAGTTGTGATAAGATAGTCAAATTTGGAAAAAATTATGCCATTGAAATTTTAAGTTATAAAGAAGTTATTAGCTTAAATAGTAATACGGATGATATTGATATTGAGTAAGTCTTCAATATTAGTTAATTTTCTTATTAAGCGCTATTTAAGCGTAAAATAGGAGAGCTCAAAGTGGACTTTAGAAAAGCAATTGATACAGAGGGGTATATTGTGTTGCCTAATTTGATAACAGAGCAGGACTGTAATCATTATAAGGCTCTGCTGGAGGAAAACTATGAGATTTATGCGCCTAAGTATGCAGGAAATTCTGCACCTGCAGGTCATGGATTGGATAACAAATCATTAGAAAGAACCGTCTATAATCTTCATAATAAAGATTTGTCCTTTTTTGAACTCTTTGATCATCCGGAAGTATTAAAAATTTTGGACTTTATGTTGCTAGAGGGTTCATATAAAGATTCTGAGCCTTACTATCTCTACAATAATTGTGCTAGGCGACCGCTTTTAGGAAACCCTGGGCAGCAGCTACATTCAGATAGTCGTCTTCCTGGAATTAACTATTGTATTATAGCTAATGTTTTATGGGTTTTAGACGATTTTACATTTGATAATGGCTCAACGCGTATAGTCCCTGGTTCACACAAATTCATGGATTTTGCTGAGGATGGAAAGACGTATGATGAAGAAATAAGGTTGAACGTCAAAAAAGGAAGCGCAATTATTTTTAATGCAAACCTATGGCATGGGGGAGGAGCAAATACAGATGGAGCGAGCAGATGGGCGATAACATTAGGCTATGCTAGATGGTTTGTAAAGCCTGCTTTTGACTATATGCAGAACACGCCTATTGAAATTTATGAGAACTTAACTCATGAAAGAAGAAAGCTTTTGGGGCTGGATTTAGCTGCCCCAAAAGATGAGTTTACGCGAGTTAGGAGTCGTGCAGAGAGCCCTGAGAAACCACAAACCTATACGTTACCAAATTAGAATAGAATGGATAAAAGTTAAAATGAAGGTAAAAGTTGTAGAAGATAGCAAGTTTAAGTTTAAAAGGGTTGAGCCTATTCCTACTCAGGAAGAGGTAGAAAAATTTTATGCAAAAGAGTTTTATGATGCAAATGCACAGTATTTTAATAACTCTGCGTTATTGTTACAGCAAGAGCAGTCTGATTTTTTTAATTCAAGATGGAAGGCAATTTATGATCAACTCCAGTCCTTTTTTGGAGATGCAATTCGAGATAAATCTGTTTTCGATATTGGCTTTGGTTTCGCGCAAGCACTCATATACTTCAAAAATAAAGGGCTTACAGTCTCAGGATTAGAGCCTTCTAAGGAAGGTGTTGACTATGCGAGGGAAAATGACATTGACGCAGTACATGGTGGAATTGAAAATTTTGAGCTTATTAAGAACAAGTCCGACGTTGTGCTGTTGCTGAATGTGTTGGAGCATCTGCGCCAGCCACAAAACACGCTACTTAACATTAGAGATAAACTCTTGACTGCTGATGGGATGCTTGTAATAGATGTTCCTAATGATTTTAATGACTTCCAAATAGTAGCAGATGCAGAATATGACCTGGATGAGTGGTGGGTTTTTCCTCCAAACCATATTAATTACTTTTCACATGACTCTCTCCAAAGGCTATTGGAAGGCTGTGGTTTTGAGATTGTTTATTGTACATCTGCATTTCCACTCGAAATGTTTTTGTTGTTTGGAGATCAATATGTTGGCAATCCGGTTTTAGGAAGGGATTGTCATAATAAGCGTGTCAGGTTTGAGCAACTAATGGAAAAGCATGGAAAAACTGAAAAACTGAAAATGTTTTATGATGCTTTAGCTGATTTAAACTTGGGTCGTTCAATCTCTGTTTATGCAACTCCAAAATGATATTCTAAGCAACCTAAAATATTAAATAGCATCAATAAGCAAATTGAGGTTTTTATTATAGTATGCGAGTAGGTTACGTTTATATCAATCATAAAACCTAAAAATTATTCTTAGAATAAATAGAGTATTGGTTAATCGATATTAATATATTGGAAAGTTTATGAAGATTACAGTTGTTTTGTGCAATTTTGTGGTATGGTCCTATATTTATAGACTATGAAAAATTTATGGTTTTAGAATTGTCGGGATGCTTTTACTTTACCTATATTTTATGGTATCATGAAATATCAATACAAATTGGTTTTAGATACAATTACTGAGGCTTTTTCGTGAACATTTGTATTATTCCTGCTCGTGGGGGTAGCAAGCGCATACCACGGAAAAATATTAAAGAATTTCTTGGTAAGCCAATTATTGCATATTCAATCGAGGCAGCGCTAAAAAGCAATTGTTTTAATCAGATTATTGTTTCTACGGATGATAATGAAATTGCAGAGCTTGCTATAAAATATGGAGCTCAAGTTCCATTTATTAGGCCAGCTGAATTATCTGATGACTTTGCTAGTACATTCTCAGTTGTTAAACATGCGATTGAGCAACAAGATAGTGGTAATAATATTGAAAATGTGTGTTGTCTATATGCAACAGCTCCATTTATTGATGCAAAAACTATATATAAATCATATGAGCAATTTAACAAGTCAGATGCAAACTATTGTCTTGGTATTACGACCTTTCCTTTTCCTATTCAGAGGGCCATTTGCGTTTCGGACAAAAATCGTCTTACAATGTTCAATCAAGAAAACGCCCATAAAAGATCTCAGGATTTAGGCAAGGCATATCATGATGCTGGGCAATTTTTCTGGGGTAGAGCAACAGCATTTAAGGATAAATTATCCATTTACTTTGGGTCGACCCTTCCATATATATTACCAAGGCATTTAGTTCAAGATATAGACACAATGGAAGACTGGGTAAGAGCAGAAGCCATGTATAAACTCTTACAAGCAAAGTGATTTTATGAATATTGTTTTTCGAGTAGATGCCTCTATGAAAATTGGTGCAGGACATGTCATGCGGTGTTTGACATTGGCGAAAGAATTAAAAAAAAACTCTAATGTTCAATTTATTTGCCGTAATCGAGTTGGAAATTTAATAAATAAAATTGAATCTGAAGGGTTTGAAGTATTTGGGCTTAATGGAGAAGTACTTAAAGATGACGTTGACGAACTTTCAGAAGTATACTGGCTGGGTACGACACAAGAACAGGATGTTATTGAGTGTACAAAAATATTAAAAAAAATCAAACCAGATTGGATGATCGTTGATAATTATGGTATTGATAGTTTCTGGCATGGGCGTTTACAAAAATATTATAAAAAATTATTGGTGATAGATGATCTTGCTAACCGTCAATATAATTGCGATCTATTGTTAGATCAAAATTTTTACCAAGATAAAAATGCCCGTTATAAAAATTTAGTTTCAGATAAATGTAAGCTGCTTCTTGGTCCAGATTATGCATTGCTTCGTGAAGAGTTTTTAACAAAAGTACCTAATTTGAGAAATAAAAGTATTAATAGAATTCTCGTTTACTTTGGTGGGTCAGACATAAAAAATAATACTCTGAAGGCTCTAAAAGGCATACAATCTTGTAAACAGACTGATATCCTTATAGATGTTATCGTAGGCTTGGATTTTCCTTACAGGAACGATATTTTGAATTTCTCTTCGAGTAAGAAAAATATAGTATGTTTTGATTTTGTTGAAAATATGGCTGAAATGATGTCCAATTCTGACCTCTATATAGGATCAGCAGGAACAACAACATGGGAGCGCTGTTGTATGGGTCTCCCATCTATTGTAATAGGTATTGCAGAAAATCAAATTAAGCCGATGGAGGCAATGGAACTAGCAGGTATGACGTTTTTTTTAGGAAGTGAAGAGAATACTAATAGCGCCGATATTTCTGCGGCACTTGATAATATTTTAGACACTCCGTCAGTTTTAGTAGAAATGTGTAAGAAAAACTTAGATTTAGTCGATGGGTATGGAGCATCTAGGTGTGCTTCAGAAATATTAAGTAATTAGATGAGATGTGTATGGAGACCAAGCTAGAGTCAAAGCTACTTCCTTTAAAGACGGGCCAAAAGTATAGCTTCGATACAAATAAAAAAACACCTGATGATCCTTATATTTATTACACAGATAAGGACAGTGATGAGTATATAGCTAGTAAATTAAAAAATGTTAGCTATGACCGAGCGCCTAATACTTACGACCCCAAAATATATGCGTTACTTAACTTCTTGGGAGCATAAATCGTTGAATATCAAAATGACTCGACTTATCAATAATGCCTAGAGACATAATATTGAAGCCTATTACAAAAGATCATATGACGAAAACATATGAATGGATAAGTGATCTTGAATTTAGAAAAGCGTTTATGGTTCGTGGCGAAAATAGCTGGGGAAGACATGTTCATTATTTTGACAATCTTCTGAGGGATGATACTCAGCAAGGTTACGCAATCTTTTTGGGTGAACTTCATGTTGGTAATTGTGGCTTTAAGTATATAAATAACTTAGAAAAAAGCGCTGAATTATGGATATACATAGGTAGTGTCGATGCTAGAGGCATTGGGTTAGGGGGGAAAGCTATAGGTATGCTTTTAAAAAATGGAATAAATTGCTTTAATTTAAATATGGTTTATGTGCATGTTGCTGAAGATAATCATCGAGCGATAAGTTTATATAAACAAAATGGCTTTTTTGAGCATGGTAATTGTGCTGATGAATGGAAGGGGCGTGAAGCTGCTATGATAAGAATGGTATGGGAGGTTCAATGAAAGTAGCAATGATGCAACCAACTTTTCTACCATGGCAAGGTTACTTTGAGTTAATTTATAAAGCAGATTGTTTTATTTTTCTTGATGATTTTCAATTTTCAGCACAAAGTTTTCACCAACGTAATCGATTATTTGTAAATATGAACCAAGTTGATTGGTATTCAGTCCCTGTAAAAAAATCAAATGCTTTTGGAGCAAGTTTGAACTCTGTAAAGATTGATGAATCGAGGAACTGGCGTAAAAAATTACTCAAGCGTACACAGCAAAATTACTCAAAAACATTATTTTTTAATGAAATTTACCCTATATTAAATTTTAATATTAATGAAAAAGTAGATAGTCTAGCCGCCTTGAATATTGCTATTATAAAAGCCGTAGTTAAATTGTTTGATTGGGAGATTGAATGGAGATTTAGCTCCAGTTTTACAACTAATAGTACACGTTCAGTCCGTGTTTTGGAACTCCTACGTTGGTGTTCTGCTAAGCAGTATTATTCTCCTAGCGGGTCTTTAGAATATATGCAAAAAGACGCTGTATTTCCTGTATCTGATGTGGATGTATTGTTTCAAAACTTTCATCCACCAAGCTACTCACAGAATGGCTCTCCTAAAGAGTTTGTTCCTTCACTCTCAGTGTTTGATGCATTATTTAATATTGGTCCGGTGAAAACTGCTCAATTAATTACTCGTGGAACTACTTGTTGGAATAAGTGGAAGTAAATCATTAATTGAAAAAGAATATCAAAAATTTTTCAGATTTAGGATATGGTCATAGGGGTATTGGCAAATTGTTGCCACCATTTATCATTGCAGAGATGTCAGGTAATCACAATCAATCTTTGGACAGGGCTCTAGAAATTGTTAATGCAGCTGCTAAAACAGGAGTGCACGCGTTAAAAATTCAAACCTACACTGCAGATACAATGACTTTAAATTTGAATGAGAAAAACTTCTCTGTGGATGATCCCGATAGTCAGTGGGTTGGGAAATCTTTATACGAACTTTACGACGAGGCGCACACTCCTTGGGAGTGGCATAAAGCAATTTTTGATAGGGCAAACGAATTAGGAATAATGGCCTTTAGTACTCCGTTTGACGATACTGCAGTTGATTTTCTGGAGGGCCTGAATGTTCCATTTTATAAAATTGCTTCACAGGAAAATACCGACATTAACTTAATTCGACGTGTGGCTTGTACAGGCAAGCCTGTCATTATATCAACTGGAATGGCTACGTTAGATGAGCTGACTGAAGCTGTAAATGAAGCCCGAGATGCTGGCTGTAAAGAATTGACTCTGCTTAAATGTACAAGTACTTATCCCGCCTCCCCCGAAAATACGAACATTGCAACAATACCAGATATGCGTGAATTATTTAATTGTGAAGTTGGTTTATCTGATCACACTATGGGTATAGGAGTCTCGGTAGCAAGCGTAGCTATGGGAGCGTCAGTTATAGAAAAGCATTTTACCTTAAGTCGGCAAGATGGCGGTATTGATAGTGATTTTTCAATGGAGCCTGATGAAATGACTCATCTTGTTACAGAGACTGAGCGTGCTTGGCGTGCATATGGAAGTGTGAGCTATGGCGCAACTAAAGCTGAAAAAAAATCTCTTAAATATAGACGTTCTCTATATATCGCTCATGATATTCAAGCTGGAGAGGTTTTGACTACTAAAAATCTAAGATCTGTCCGTCCTGGTTATGGATTAAAAACTAAATATTTAGAAGAGCTTCTTGGTCAGAAAGTAGTTAAAGATGTATGTATGGGAACCCCCATGAGTTGGGATTTAATCAAGAAATAGATATTTCCGTAGTGATTCTAAGCGAAATAAAAAATATTATTGAGGATTCTGGGCTTAATGCTGAATTTAGAATAGATTCAAAAAATATATGGAACGATGTTGTTAAGCAAGGAAGAAATGTTCCGTTTTATTATATAGAACTCGAAGTTGATTATCAAACGGTTGTTTTTAAATACTTGTCGGATAGCTCAACAGATATTTCACTCGTACTTTTTCATAATAAGTTGCCATGTGGGGTTTGGCCACTAGTGCTTGATATTAATGATAAAGAGCCTATAAAGTCGATAAATAATCAATATGGAGGTGTAGTTTTGCCGCCATTATTCATTGAAAACTTCCCAAAAAAATCTCAAAGAAAAGTCGTTAAATCTTGTATAGAATTTTTAAACAAGTTGTTAGACATAAGCGGTGGAGAATGTTGGCGAATAGATGAAGAGGCATTAGATGGAGGTATTAGCCAATGGTGTCAAATAGCTTTAGAAAAAGGCGCTATGCTGGATAAAGTAAGCTATATGATGCGCCTTGACTTGTCAATGTCTATTGAAGAAATTAGAAAATATATACGTAAAAGCTACAGACCGCTAATTAGTTCAGGTCAGAAAAAATGGACTGTCTCAGTAATGGATGAGTATTGTGAAGACACATGGAATAAATTTAGAGCACTACATAAAACTGTTGCCGGGCGTGTTACGCGTTCAATTGATTCATGGAATATTCAGCATCAAACTATTAAAAATGGAGACGCATTTTTGGTGTACATACTTAACTCTGAAGGTGTTATGGTTGGGGGTGGCTACTTTGTTATGAGTAGTTATCAATGCCACTATAGCGTGGGATCTTATGATAAGCGATTTTCGGATCAGCCACTAGGGCATATGATTCAATATCAGGCAATTCTCACCATGAAAGAAAAAGGTAGAAAAACGTATTTAATAGGCTATCGTTTTTATAAAGAAAATCTCCCGTTTGTTACTGAAAAACAGGTGCACCTATCTCATTTTAAGCAAGGTTTTTCAAGTCAGATATTTCCAAAGGTTGGACTTTATTTTCATTCTCAAAAGAGTTGCAAATAATATGAAAAACAAGAAAACTACAATCATAACAATATATAAATACTATCTCCTTTTTAATCAACTTCAAGCAGGTTAATTATTTTTATAATCTTGTGAAACGACTAAATTGTAGAATTCTCCAAGGACCTATTTAAGAAAGGGAAAATCAATGGACAACCTCGATAATAAATTTGAATTTTTCAACGTAAATCATAGTAATTTTTCTGGTATGAAGAATTATTTGGAGGTTTTTGAGAAATTTGGAGTTGTTGTTTTTAGAAAGTTTTTTATCAAAGACCCCATTTTTACAGATTTCTACAATGATATTAAACTACTTGCGCACAAAGTTATAGATAAGCATAAGCTAAACATAGATCTCGATAACAGCCTAAACAGAATTCTTACAGAAATCAGTTTAACAAACCGCGAAGAAATTAGTGCTATATATGATTTAGGAACAAGGCCATTAAAATTACTCAGCGGCAATCGGATGAAAACTCACCCATTGATTATGGAGATGGTGAAAACTATTTTTGGTAGAGAATCAATTGTCGCTAGCCCCTATTTGGGAGAGACATTACATATATTTCCTCCTGGAAAAGAAAATTCCAAATATAATTTGCCAATGCATCAAGACTATCCATATATTTTGCAATCACCTGAACAAATCACCGCATATATTAATCTAGGGGAGCTTCAAGAAACTAATAATGGGGGTATAAAGGTATGGCCAGGTAGCCATCGTGAAGGTATAAGTCCATCCACCCTATTAGAAAATAATTTAAGAATTACCACCAATGATGATTATTATAGAGATAATTACTCGGAAGTAGCCATCTCGTTTGATGTGGGCGATTTCGCCATTTTTAATAGTTTGTTGCAGCATGAAGGTATTCAAAATAAGACTGCCTGTACCAGAATTGTTCAGCTGTTGAGGTACTCTAATTTGGCTAATGATTTGAGTATTTCGTATTCTTGGATTTCATGTAAAGGGACTGATAGAGGAATCCAATTTTCCGACATTCATGGTTGAAATTTGTCGGTGCTAATACAGCCATTAGGTCATATGATTCAGTATCAGGTTATTCTAACGGTGAAAAAAAAGACCGAAGTAAGATGTGTTTAATAATGGAGCGGCTTTATAAAGAAAATTTCCCATTTTTTAGCGAAAAACAGGCGAACACATCTCATTTTAAGCAAGGTTTGTCAAGTCAGATATTTCTAAGGATTGGGCTTTCATTTTAACCTAGATATAATAGTAAGTAATCAAAAAAAGAGAATTCCAATGAAAAAAATAATTTGGATAGATGTTGGTACACATTTTGCACAAGAGTATAACTCTATTTTTTGTTCTAACATTAGGTTTTTTTGCCATGTCATTAGGCGATTTATTGGTGCGGAAGTACTTAAGCGTGGAAAATTTGTAAGTTTTAATGGTTTGAAAAATATTATTTATGCAAGGAGTATGATACGAAAGCGGTCTAAAGAATTTTATACCATATTCATTGAAGCGAATCCAAAAATAACTTCTAAAAAAAATATTTATCAGAATGCTGATGTGGTTTTTAATATAGCCTTAGTAGATAATGTTCAAGCTCCATTATCAATAACAAAACTATATCTTGGAAAAGAAGGAGTTGAGCTATCACAAGGAAGTTCCGTTTATTCAGACAACGATGCTGTTGATAAGAACACATTTTTGACAACATTAGGAGTTCCAGTCAACATATTTTTTAATCAATTGAAGTTACATATTGAAGAACTGTACGATGATTATGATATTTTATTAAGATTAAATTGCGAAGGTGTGGAGGATGATGTTATTTATTCTGTTTATAATATTTTTGGTAGTAAAACAAAGATGATTTGTGGGTCATTGATCGATGTTGAAAGGGTTAAAGGATTGGATGCTTTTCAAAAACTTGAGAAGTTTATAAATGAAAACAAGTTGTTGTTTGTTTTTTTCTGTCCACTTATCTATAGCTGGCCAGAGGCGCATACCGCAATTATGAATCTATTAGACGAAAGACGATAGAATCATCAAACAATATGTTATGTTTATTAATCGATATGATGTCTTATCAACGCACAATAAAAAATATAGATTACATAAAGACAATATTTTCATATATGAAAAAAGTAATGATAATTTGACTTATAAAATTATTAAGATAAAAACATCTTTTGACGAGAAAGTAGTTAGAAAAACGAAGGAAGAGGATAATCAGCAATCGAACCAATTAGTGGTTTGAAAATTTAATCTAACTTTCTAATTGCTGCTGAGCTTCAGTTGTTCATCTGCAGGAGATAAAAAAATGGAAAATTCAGAAATCAATAATTTATTTGATAGACTGTGGCCTATTTGTAGATCAATAACAGGGCCAGGCATTAAAGAGTCTTTAAAAATTATTCAGGATTACGTTCCAATTAATATACTAGAGGTGCCAACAGGAACGAAAGTATTTGATTGGGTTGTTCCGCCTGAATGGAAATTAAATAAAGCAACTTTGCACACTGAAGACGGTGAACTAATCATTAGCACGGAGGCCAGCAATATTCATGTTTTAAATTTTTCTAAGCCATTCAATGGCGAAGTTACTTATGAGGAACTTGAACAGCATCTTTATTCAGATAAAAACCTTCCAGAAGCCATTCCTTATGTGACAAGTTATTATGTTCGAAGATGGGGACTCTGTATATCAGACAAACAAAAATCAAGTTTAAAAAGAGATAAAAAATATATAGTAAACATAGATACAGAAATCTATGATGGTTCACTTCGCTATGGAGATTGTACGCTTAAAGGTGAGAGCGATAAAACGATTTTAATTTCCACGTATTTATGTCATCCAAGCCTTGCTAATAATGAACTGTCCGGTCCTTTAGCGTTGGTTTCCCTTTACCAAAAGCTATCGAAGTTAAAACGTAGACACTTTACATACCGTTTTATCATTATTCCTGAGACAATTGGATCCATCACTTTTTTATCCATTACTCCTGAAAGCGAGCTCAAAAAAATATATGCAGGTATTGTGCTTACATGCCTTGGAGGTCCCTCCAAAACAATATCTTTCAAACATTCAAGAAGGCATTGGTTAGGGGAGGAGAGTGACATAGATAGCTTCTTAGAAAGCCTATGCTCCCATAACAATAAATTATTCAATGAAAGAGAATTTAATCCTACTGATGGAAGTGATGAACGCCAATTCTGCTCACCTGGCATAAATCTTCCAGTAATTCAGGCTGCTCGAACAGTTTATAATGATTATGATCAATATCATTCAAGCTTAGACAATAAAGACTTTATGGATATAAAATCTGTTAAGGATTCAGTTCAGAAAATTTACTTCTTTCTTAGAGCTTTTGAAATTAACAGAAGCAGTTTATTACCGAAAGTCAGTGGAGGGGAACCATTCTTAGGCAAAAGAGGGCTTAAGCCGACGATCAATTCCTCTCAAACACGCAGCATGTCATCAGACGATGATGATGATAGCAGAAATAAACTAAACTTAATGCTCAATATAATTTCTCTTGTTGATGGTAAACATCGATTGCAAGAAATTGTCGAATTTTTACACACGACTTATGAAAAAGCTGTCCCGACTATAGAAGAACTTATTGAAAAAGGAGTAATCAAAAATGTCTAAAATATGCTTAATTACGGGAGATCATCCTCGTCACAAATTTCTTGCTAACCGTATCATAGCATCAAATCAGGTTGCATGTTGGGTGATGGAAAAGCGTGAAAAAATTGTTCCCACACCCCCAGTTGGTATCAATGATAGTTTAAAAAAACTTTTTATCCACCATTTTCGTGAAAGAGAACGTATTGAAAATTCAGTCTTTGGAGAGTTTCAAAATCATGAAAGTGTGCCAGCCCTTGAGGTAGATGTCGATTCATTAAATAGTGAAGATACCATCAGATTTGTAAATAATTACAATCCTAATCTGGTCATTAGTTATGGATGTCACAAACTACATCAAAAGTTCATAAATAATGTAACTGCACGTTTTTGGAATACACATGGTGGACTGTCTCCAGAATATCGCGGTGTAATTACACATTTCTGGCCCAGTTATTTTCTTGAGCCGCAGATGACAGGTATGACACTTCATGAAACAACTGATTTTCTGGATGGTGGGGAGCTAATTTTCCAAACGGCAGCACCAATGGTACAAGGCGATACTTTGCATAGATTAGCCGCACGTAACGTTGAGATCTTTGCAGACCAATTAAAATCTAAGGTGCAAAATTTAGATTTTGCAAAACTACCATCTGGTATTAAACAAAAAAGTTACGGAAGAGTATTTTTGTTTAAATACTGGAGGCCAGAACATTTAAAGCTAATTTATGAGGTTTATGAAGATAGAATAGTGGATGCAGTTATAGAAAAAAAAATTGTTGGTAGAGAACCTAATCTGATTTCGGTAATATAATCACTTATCAAAAAATAAAATATTTTCATATATTTCATTTCTTCTTTCTTAAATCATCAACTTGAACATAAAAATAATGGTTTTATTTAAATAAAAATGTGCGGAATAACTGGTTACATATCTGAAGAAAATAAAGAGAATCTTGAAAAAATAATTGTAGATATGACTAGAATTATTTCTCATAGAGGTCCAGATTATCAAAATCATTTATGCCATAAAAGTATCGCACTCGGCCACTCTAGGTTGAGTATTATAGATACATCACCTGCAGCTCACCAACCATTTACTAAATCACATGTTGATTTAGTTTTTAATGGAGAAATATATAATTTTAAAGGATTAAAAAAAGAACATTTAGGCAATGAAACTTTTTCTTCATCATCGGATACTGAAGTTTTAATCAAGCTATATTTAAAATATGGATTATCAAAGACTCTTAGTTTAATCAGAGGAATGTTTGCATTTGCACTTTTTGATAAAAAATTAAATAAGATCTTTCTTGTTGTCGATCACGTTGGTAAAAAACCTCTATATTATATAAATCATCCTAAATATTTTTGTTTTAGTTCTGAAATAAAATCATTCAAAAAGATTCCAAATTTTAATTTTGATTTTAATTTCGAAAGTTTGAATAATTTTTACTATTATCGTTACAATGAATCATTTTCATGTTTTAAAAATATTAGCATGGTAAAACCAGGACATATTCTTGAGTTTGACATAGAAAAAAAATCTAGTAATGTTTCAAGATTTTTTAAATTCACAGATTTAATTAATGAATCTATTTATCATGAATTAGATAAAAAATCTTCGATATCTATTATAGAAAAATTTAATTATTTACTAAATGAGAGTATAAAAAAGCGATTGGTGGCAGATGTACCTGTTGCTACTATAAACTCTGGTGGAATTGATTCATCTTTAATGAGTGCCATAGCGTTTAATATAGATCCTATTCAGATGTTGCATATTGATGTTGAGGGTAAATCTGAACTTTATTTTGCAGAGCTATTATCAAAAAAATTAGAAATTCAATTATTAACAAAAAAAATTAGTCCAATTGATGTAGAAACAAATTTTAAAAATACAATTTATCATTTTGAACATCCTCTGGTACATCCTAATGCTTATGGAATAAGTGAAGTTTCAAGTTTAGCGAAAAAAAACAACATCAAAGTACTTCTTAGTGGGGAAGGTGCAGACGAATTATTTGGAGGATATGGATATCAGCACTCCTTCTATAAACAACAAAGGTTAAATAATTTTTTTGGAAAAAATTATATAATACTAATTAATAAGTTATATAAATATTTACGTTCTGCAACTCGGTCTTATAGTGAGGCTAAATCTTATGATCCGACACTTTTTGCTACGGAAAGGATTAAATATGAAGAAAGATTTAATCAAGTGTATTCAAAGTTAGGTCATATTTTAAATATGACTGAACGTAATGCTACCACATGTTTGATTAATGACCTATCTGAATATTTATTTCCTTTATTAATTCGTGCAGATAAAATGGGGATGCAGCATTCTGTTGAAATACGATGTCCCTATTTAGATTTAGACCTTATAGAGTTCGCCATCAATTTGCCAATCAGATATAAAATGTCTTTAAGAAAAAGAAAAATAATAGTTAAAACATTAGGCAAGAATTACTTACCAAAAGGTATTATAGATAGAAAAAAAATTGGTTTCCCAATGCCATCATTACCTTCTCAATTAAATCAACAAGAGTCAATATCTCGTCAGTATGTCATAGATAGCATTGACGTTTTAAAACACCATTTTATTAATTAAATGAAAAAGACTATAATTTTTACTTTTTTTGATAATGCCATTTTATTTGAGTTTTTGGTTTGTTAAATAACAAAATATTTTCATTATTTTGTCCAAAAACATATAACTCTTAATAAACATTAAAATGAAGACCAAAATTTTAACATTTGATTCCATGTATATAATCCAGCCTATAAGAAAGGTATATTTAGCATTAATAAACACAATACTCAATGAAAAAAATTCTAGACATAGCAGATTAATCTTATATCGATTAGACAAAGATAACGTTTTTATAAGTGACTACAGAAATATTAGTGGGATGATTGTTGGTACTCATCAAGTTCATATTGATGCCTTGAGTATTAAATTTTACCGATATATAGAGAAGTCTGGAAGTTGTGATACATTATCAATAAACAATGTCCCTTTGTATCAGTTGTACCCCCGACAGATTAAATTAAAATTAGCAGGCGTGTTGAAATGTGCATTGAGAATAAGAAACGTATCAAATGATAGTAAGGAGAATATAGAAATCATAACAGACAAACAGACAGTCGCTATAATAAAGGTGGCTTTCTTATTCCTAGATTATACACCTACAAATATTATATGGAAAACCAATGGCTTGCTAACTTCATGCATCACTATTAACTCCTTCATTATGAGATTTGCTGCTATTGTTAAAATGTATATTTCACCGAGCAAATACCCAAATGAATACTTTTATAAGCACGTCAATTCTAATGCGCCTACAGTTTTAATTACCGCGCCCATAATTAGACCGAAAGATTTTTTTTCGTTGTATGTTGAAAATTTTAATAGTCAATTTAATATTATCTTATACAGTTTGAAATCTTTGGACACTATTCCCAACATTTACAAGAAAATCAATATTGAAAGAGCAACAGGAGTTTTGCAAGGTATTTTCAATATTAAAAATTTATGCTGGAGTTCAGATAGCTATATCGCTGATATTATTTTAATTTTTAGTAGGCATGCAGATCTTAGTATGAGTGTGGATGTGGTAAACTCTATATTTACCAATCAAATTGATGCACACATAAGTAGGTTGCAAACAAATGCTATAGACACTCACTTGGCTGTTGAAGCACGAAGACGGGGAATCTTCATCCTAGGCGATATTGAAGAAGAAATTTTCTACTGTGATTCTGCCGTTATTCCTTCAATGTCAGAAAATACAGAGTCAGTAAAGTTCGCGTTAGCAAACGGCGGAAAAGTAGCCTATAAAAATAGTAATTCCATGATGAAACATCGATTTATGAATTTCAATGAAAAAAACATTTATTATTTGCATGATTTGCTGGGAGTTGACAGAAGAAAAAAGATAATATTTTATGCGTCAGACCCTTCCAAAGAGGAAAGTCAGCGCTATCTGACAGAAAAATT
>CEUJ01021725.1_pt1 | contig 30183 bp, 51 predicted proteins | sample 361531 | NCBI WGS metagenome assembly CEUJ01 (sample SAMEA2622842, study PRJEB7988) | marine metagenome | biome: marine biome (ENVO:00000447); feature: marine epipelagic mixed layer (ENVO:xxxxxxxxx); material: "saline water (ENVO:00002010), including plankton (ENVO:xxxxxxxx)" | depth 140 m | reverse complement strand
ATTAAGTGTTTCATTACGCCTTAAATATTTTATTTTTAATATTACTTATATCTAACTCCCCCGTAAACCTACGGCATCACATGTATTAGTTTGGTTTGTTGATTCGTCTAATGACATTAATATTCTGTCTTGTGATATATCAGCAACCTTATAAAACCCATATTTGTTTGCTAATATTTTGGCTAACTTTGGGTTTATAACATCTACCTCCATTTTAAATTCATCACCATACATGTCTTTTCTAAAATTAAACTCGTCAATGGCAGCTTGAATTAGTTTGTGTGATAACCCCATATTTTGATACCCAGAATCTATTGCTATATCAAATGAAAAGTTTTCATTATCATTACTAAACCAAATAGCACCAATAACTCTATTATTATTTGTATCTATTAGCAGTCCGTTAAGTTCTTTATCTCTAAGTATGGTAACCCCTCCGTCTTTAGCTATTTTTTCAGCTTCATCTGCAGCTTCATATTCATCAATATCAAACTCAGATAAATCAACATCGTCATGATAAGCTACTAATTCATATTTTTCATTTAGCAGTCCTTCTCTAAGCAATTTTTTGATTAAGTGTTTCATCTATATATAAATATAAGTTAATTTTCGTTTATAAAAAAAATTTTTTCAAAAAAAATGGACCTCAAAGAGGTCCACCAATCGTTAGTGATAATATATTATATTATATTCTTTTCATTAATTTTCTAACAATTCTTTCTTGAAGTTCTTGTATGTCTTCCTCTGAAGATTGTTTAGAATTATTTTTAAGTTTATTAAATTCTGAACTTACCCCAAGAAGTTTAGCGATTTCTTCTGGTGATGTTTTTGAAGGGTTGCTAATAGAGCCACCATTACCTTCTTTAAGTTCTTTATTTGCTTTAATTTTCTTACTAACTTGGTCTATTAGATAGTTAACAGCTGTAGAAACAGTTTGAAACACTTTTATCATGTTGTCTTTATCACCCCCCCACATAACGGTGTAGTTTAATGAAGTGGTTTTAACATCAAAACCAAATGCATGCATAAATATCCATGCTGATAATTCTGCTTGTTGTTCAATGGCTCCAGTACTAAGTCCTCTCCCTATGTTAAATTTTCCAGATTTACCCCCCTTATTTTTTAAATATTTCTGGTGTAGTAGTTCGTGAATAATTTCGTGAGCAAGTGTTTTGGTAAGACCTACGTCATTACCTTCATTTTTTAGTATTTCAATTTTACCTGATTTACTAACACCTCTTGCGCCTCCCAAGTCGTCAACTAGTCCGACTTCGATTCCTTCGCCTTCGGCGAAATCTATCAACCCAGTGTATACTGGTCTCACCTCGTCAGAAATAGCATTTTCTTCGAACCATTTAACATCTTTTTGAGCGTCCTTAGCTTTTTTAACAAAATCTTCAGTACCTGGCATTTGAACCGTATCATGTTCTGAGTATACTGGTACTAGGTCATAATCAATCCCAAGAATTAAATCTCTTTTTAATTCTTTAAGTTCAATACCTTCGTTTGGTGTTAATTTGTCACCTGGTTTTTTATTTATTTTCTTGTAGTACTTATTAACTATTTTTTCTTTATCTTCCTTAGATTTTTTAATTTTAGTACCTTTTGTTGGTGCATATATTAAAAGGGGGTTGTTTTTGTTTTTAACCTTTCTTTCATAGAATTTAAACCAGTTAGACATTGAGTTAACAATGCCTGCGTTTTTATTTTGTAAGAATATTAATAGTGAATTACCTAGCGTAAATGTTTGCCCTTGTGCAGATTTAATGGTAATAATTTGTTTCATTATATTTTTGAAATCCTCATCATCTTCAATATTAACGAGCATTTTTTTAAATTCTTCTAATTTTTCTTCTATATTAGCTTTTTTTTCTGGTGATATTTTTATTTCATCTTGAGGTGGTGCTTCACCCCCATCCTTTATAGCGTTTATTATATCATCTATTTCTTGGATAAATGTTTCGTGAGTTTTTTTAATTTCGGCAATAGCTGGTTTAATTCTTTTTTCTATTATAGATTCCTCGCTTTCTTTATTTGCCCAGAAGAACCAGAATTTATTGAATTTATTCCAATAGGCTCCATATTTTTTTAGTATATCCTTATATGGGTATACGTCACCACCTATTTTTATAATTTTTGTTTTATTTTTACCTACTTCTGCTCTAGTTAATTTAATACCACCTTCAAATAAATTCATAATACTGTATTTTATTATATAAATATATTAATATTTATAAAAATTACATATTAAACACTTGTGCATGTACAGACTTGTCGACTGGTGTAAAATATAGTCTTATTTTCATATCATGAGGCGCACCTTTTTCATCGTCACCATCTTGTTCAAAGTATGGGTATAGGTATCTACCTATTTTATATTTACTATTGTCATCAAATACAATAAAGAATGGTTCTTCAGTCTTTACTGTACCTAGTTTTTCCCATGGTATTAATTTCCCATCTCTATATTGGTAAGAATATATTCCGAATTTATGATTACCTTCATATATAAAGCCATATCTATCTGAGTTTTTATGGTGAAATAGGTCACCTATACCGAATATCTTTTGCACTCCTAGTGTTTGTACTTCACATGATTTATCCATTATTACACCTACCTGGAATGGTTTTTGGGTTTTGAAAAAGACTTTAAAGAACCAAAACCCAGAAAAGTTCATATTTTTTCTAATTTTATAAAGTCCGTTATTTTTTGTGAATAATTTATGAATCATAATTTTATTCTGTTAAGTTTTTATATTCTTCTGGTGAAATTAGGTTATTTAATTCTGATGTGTCTGACATTTTTATTTTAACAATCCACCCATCACCGTAGGGGTCGTTATTGATTAGTTCTGGGTCATCTTCCAGGTTTTCATTTACTTCGAATATTGTACCTGTGACTGGTTGAAATAGGTCTGAAACGGTTTTAACGGCTTCTATTGTCCCGAATACTTCATCAGCGTCAAGTTCTTCATCTAGAGTTTCCACTTCAACGTATACTATATCACCTAGTGCTGATTGTGCGAAGTCTGTAACTCCAACCGTTGCTATATCGCCATTAACTTGAACCCATTCGTGTTCATTTGTGTAGTAGAGATTTTCTGGTGTTTTCATATTATATAATTTATTATTTTCTACAATCTTTAAGTTCCAGTTTAGGTTTTATCTCTAATAATTTCTTTATGTTTTTAGTTGATAGTTGTCCATATATTTCTTTAAGGTCCAGATAATAGTGTGGTGGTTCTTTTAGGAATCCTTCACCCTTAAGTACACCTATTCTTCTATAAGTACCTACATCACTTAATATTAGGTCACTTAATAATTTTTCTCTTTGTGATTCAAATATTTCTTCCTCCATCTTAATTTATTTTTTATTAAATATAAGTAAAATATTCTTAACTACCAAAACTAATTAGGTTAATTAGAATGGTAAATCTATTTGTTTAGGTTTAACTAGATGTTTTCTTAGTTTAGTTAATGAATAGAATTTACCTCTGATATTATATCCTATACAAGCATTCTTTAGTACTTGTTTTAGTTCTTTATTTCTTTTAGAATTTATACACTTTTTACATTTAGTAAAGACATACTCTGGAGCAAAATCTAATTCATAAACATAAGTGTAAGTTACTGATACTGAGTTCATATTGGTTCTGTAAAGGTGTCGTTACATGGTTGTTAGCACCAATACTACGGAAGTGCTTCGATTAAAATACCACACCCATTAAAACATTATGACCTTGATTCAGCAATTCCTTAAATCCGAACTTCTTATAAAATTCTACCAAATCCATAGTTACTAATCCTTTAAAACCCATTGGTGAAGCATTTAAGTAAAATTGATTATAACCATTGTTTTTCATCAATTCCATTCCACGTTTCATTAATTCAGAACCAATCCCAGAATTTTTATAATTGTCATCAACTTCAATGTGTTCAATTTTAACAATTTCACTATCAGGATATATTTCATCAAAAGTTTCTTCATCAAATACATCTTCAAATTCATATTGGTAAGCATCAAATAAAATTTCCATTGATAATGAACCAACTTTATTATTGTTTATATACGCTGTTATTGTTGTTCTATCTTCATCAACAGATTTATTATATACAATATTCTTCACATTTTCATTTACAAACGTGTTGAATGATTTTACAAACGTGTTGAATGATTTTACTTTATCTATCATTTCTCGTATTTCCTTACTCATAATGTTTTACTTTATATATAAATATTCCAAAATTAAAATTCGTACTAAACAAACCGTACTGGTGCTAACAACGTGTATATTGCATAGCCTATCGGCATACGCACCATACACAATGCGTTATAAACAATAAAATTATTCGTGCTTTCCGTTGTCTTCAACATCTTTAATAAAGTCGGTTATGGCTTGGTTTAGTCTATCGAATTGCTATTTCTCTCCTACGTGAGTTTGCAACATACTTTTTAATTCTCCTTTTGCTCGTTCCCAAGCCATTAATCTAATAATCTGTCTATCCTGTGAGTTCATAATTTTTCAGTTTATAACATTATTTAAAAATCATTAAAAACGCTTTTTACATTTAGCGTTATAGTTTACTAATTGCTATATCAAAACAATTATCACATAAAACCTTTCCAAGTTTTTTACTTTCTTCTCCAATGTTATTACAATCTTCGCAAACCATAACATCATCTAAAACACCATTATTTTTAACTTCCAAGTGCTTTTTAATTTCTTCCATTACAAACGTAGTTGCAAAAGTCAAATACTCTGTGCGTAATTCATCTCCTAATTCAATCATTAGTCTTTCGCTAATATCTTCTTCTAATTTTAATAAATCCATCTTATTTTTTCGTTAAAATAACTGTGTTTAGTTGTAGCATTATGAAACAATTATTTCAAATCCAGCTTTATTTTTATTAGCCCAGCTCCCAGTCGTTTCAAAGCCTTCTTTTCTAATAGCATCAGCATCAATACAATTCGCATCCCACAAATCATCTTCAACGCTTTCAATTTCTGGGCTTTCGTATTCCCACAAAAAACGACCTTGATACATTTCAACTTCTCCATAAAAACAAGCATCGTTTAATCGTTTCATAACATGAAATAAATTCAATATTTCATTCGCTATTACCTCCAAGTCTGGTTGGTCAATTTCTAAATGATACTTTCTTTGTGCTTTACTCTCTATTATCTTTATAATCTGCTCTTTCATACAGTATTTATTTTTAACATTATGTGTAACTATATTTTGCCACTAATTAGCGTTTAGTGGCGTTTTATAGTTTTAATCCATTTGCTTGTTGCCATTTTTTAAATGTGCATATTTCATTATTACATTCGTAAGCATCTTTTATAAGTTCCTTTTCTTTCTCAATCAACTCCTTATACTTAGCCAAAAGGTCATTTCCTATAAAGTATTGGCTTTGCTCCATATACTCCATTAATTCTTGTAGTGGTGTTTTCATTCTCCTAATATTATAGTATTAATGCGTTTTCTTTTGGTGTCATAATCTTATTTTTCTGCTTTTAATCTTCTGTACCATCTATGAGAAGTAAATTGTGGGTCAGGTGCAGGAGTACCAACACAAATCGCCTTCCTCCATCCTTTTCCGTCTTCCAACAATTCATCCGATTCTCTTATTATTTCTCCCTTTTTAAGTTTTCGGTAGTTTTTCCAGTCTGTTTTTTTGTATTCCATAATCTTATTTTTTTTGCTCTGCTTCAAGTTCTTCTAATTCTTTTCTAAGGCTGTTAATTTTCTTTTGTTTGTCCCTTTTCTCCTGTGTTTCCTTGTACTGCTTTTCCTTTAACCTGTAAACTTTCCAAGCGCTTAAACGTTCTTCTTTTGTTTTATACGCAATTTCATCAAGCGTACATCTCAACAACTCATTGGTCCAAATTCCAAAATTATCATCTGGCATGTTGCCAATCCATAATTCTGCCTTATAACCTCCATCAATTATAATATGGGCAACGCTTGTTCTAAGTTCTATAACTTTGTAATTTCCCTCAATTACATTTTGTTTCAACAACTGAATAAGCTCGTTTTTTACTGATTTAATATTTCTCATAATTTTTCATATTTTTCATTTTAATCTTTTACTTTTATTATACAATCCAACGATTTAATAATTTTGCTTCCATCTCAGATTCAAAATCAGCCTCACCCATATCAATTACTGGAATCTCAAACTTAATATAAAATGGTTCGTTATTGCAATCTAATACCATACTTGAGTAATAAGCCACGCCCATTCTAATTCTATCAAACTGTGCAGTAGGCTTCTGCTTATATAACGCCTTTTTTATTTCTACTTTATTCATCACTTTAACAATTTTGCAAATGTAATTTTATTCTTATCACCTAATTCAAGTTTCTCCATAATATTAATAAGGTCTTTAGTCTTCGCCAACTTATCTATTAACGGTAACCATTCATTAGGTACATGACCCAAATATATGTATTTTTTACTCATATTCCAATATTTTAGTTATTCGACACTTATAGTCCGTCCATAATTTCCCAATCTAATTCCATAATCTTATAATTTTAAAAATAATAGGGTGCTATGTATCTGTTTGAGACTTCATCTATTAGTTTAAGGAGTTTCACCTTTATGGTACATAGCCCAATTCTTACCCTACTATTTTTCATTTATCATTATGCTTAATAAAACACTTTGCTAGAAAACTCTGCTAACTTGTAAAGATTATTTAATTCTTCTCTATTCAGTTTTTCAAGCTCATTGTATTTAAAGCATTTACTAATTAAATAGAATGGGTTATAATATGATTCACTAACGCCCATACTATTTCTACCTTTGGTTTCTGTAACCTCTTTTACTTCTTCTAATATCTTTTGTTTACTATACATATCTTTTTAATTTAAAATCACTAATCATAACAAGGTGTAAAACACAACTCCTTTCAGTCGCAGATGTTTACACAAGCGTTATGCGCAATTAAACACATCATCCAACATTTGCTGTCCTTGTTTAGCAAGTTTCATAAACAACTTAACATCTACATCAAAAGGTCGTCCGCCTACAAATTGTAAATCATAGCCTTCCTTACCTTCGTTCCAATATGCAACAGTCCAACAATATTCTTTTTTGTTGGTATCATTTGACCATTTTACAATTTCGGCTCTGTTATGTTCACCATCAGAAATCAAATGTTTACCACAGCTTCTAACTTCTAAATCTTCTACTCTAAAATTAAATTTCTTCATAACTTCATTCTTTGTTTTAAATTAAACTAACCATAACAAAGTGTAAAAAACAACTCCTTGCAGTCGCAGATGTTTACACAATGCGTTATGTTTAATGCGGTGGTAGCGACTTTCTTTATTGCAATAGTCCTCACGTTAACCAAGACCTAATTTCAATTGCGTGGCACTCGCTCAATGTTGCAATCATTGTTTTACCTATCATACCAACAAGTTTTTACCGCACTAAAATATAACAATATATATAAGCCATAGAAAAAACGGCTCATATAATAACCGTTATGGTTAATTAGACATCTTGTTGGTCTTGTACCATTCCCACAATTCATCTCTCCAAGGTGTATCATTCATCCCCCATTTTTCAGCATCTTGTTTCATTTGTTCGGGTAACTCCAAAAACATTTTTTCCATTTCTTCTTGAGTTAAATCAATTTTACTGCTATTGTACGTTACATCTAATATAACATCATGAAAATGTGCCCAATCATTTTTATTAAAATCGTAATCTTTAATTTGTTCCATAATTTTAAAAGTGCCTAACAACAGCTAAAGTTAATTGCCTTGCAAGGTCTTGTTATAATTTGATAGTTAGTATTTATGGTAACTAACCTTAGCCAAACCGTTATGCAAAATAAGGTTTAATTAATGTTTCAATCCAATACGCAAAATCATCAGGTGTATGTTCACCAGTACTGATATAATGACCTCGCCATTCAGTTTCAAATAGGTTAGCATCCTTATCCTTAATATATGGTTTAATTTCTACCCAAAGTTTATCTGCTTTTCTTTGGTTTGAATCTCTTCTACACATAACCTCGTTTACAAAGTCAGTAAATTTACTTTGCATAACACTATGTAAAGTGCATTGCTCTATTTCTTTGTTGTTATTTTTACTCATAATATCAAGTTTTGGATTTCAAATTAAAGTTAGTGGTGTAACGCACCTTACATTTTAACGTTACCCACCATTAACACAACTTAGTATTATATCTACCGCTTTATCAATGTCATAATGAAATACCCTATAACTTCCTACTGGTGTGTCTGGATAAGCTTGTATTTTAATAATGGTATTAGTCTTTTTCATTTCTTCATACACTTCCTTACCAATTTCATCAATTAACTCTTCATCAATCAAAGCTTGTTCTTCGATGTGTTCTTCAACACTTTGGTAATAATCTCTATGTTGATTTACAGTTATTGAAACACTTGCTTTACAATTACTTAATAGTTCTTTTAATTTATTCATTATTTACCAATTCTTTTTGATGGTTTGTATTTCCATTTTGGTTTTTTCACAAAAATATTTATTGCTATTGGTAGCATACCTCTTTTGGTAGCAGAAAAACAGTATTCTGCGTACTCCTGTGCAGTATCGTAAGTTATACTTTCATTTAAGTACTTATCTAATTTACCAATTGCTTTGTCTCTTGTTGCTAGTGAATGTTCTGTGTTGCTGTTTATTAATTTTTTAATTAATTCGTAGTCTTTTTTGTTCATTTTATTTAATTTTTACTAATATTATCTATGTATTTACAAACTAATGATATGTTATCGTGTGGGTTTTCATCCCAATTCAAGTGCGTTATTGTTTCATCACCCTTCATTAATTTAAAGACTATTGTTCGACCCATAACAACCTTTTGAGCTACGAACCCTTCATAATATATTACTTGACCCCCCATGTTTGTTGTTTTATATTGCTCCATATTCCATTAAAATTTTATCAACTTCACTTCTTTTTACTTCTAATTCCCTACTAATCGTATCTGGACATTCACCATCTATAAACATATCAATAATTTTATCTGATATCGTTTTTTTATGGGAACGTTTTACTTTTACTTTAGATACTTTATAATCGTCTAATAATACGCTAAACCCATCGTTATTATACTTCTTTTTAATTTCATGTAAAACTCTTTTTTCTTCAGTCGTGAGTGGTGTTTTTTTATTCATTATAGCACTTTTAAAAATTACTTAATTATTTGCCTTTAATTTTTAATGACTTTTCAAATATATGTAATTTTTATCTCATCACCAAATAAATTTTAACTTATTTTTTTTTTATTGAATCCTCTATATAACTAGACTTTAATAAGACCTCAACTATGGGTTGATAACTTTCCCATTTTCTATCAATAAAAAAATCAAATATTAGGTTAATTACCTCCCATCTTTCCAGGTTATAAAGTTCAGTTATATTTTTTATTGTTTTATCCAATATTATGTTCAACTCACCGTATATTTTTATATTATTATCGATTAATTCTCTAAAGTTATTGCACATACTATTAAACGAGTTATATTTTTTCATTTTTTTAAATGAAATAAATAATTCCTCACAAATTCTGTAATTTATAAGATTATCGTATTTTAATTTAGAGGTATCCAATTCGTTTATTACCATTTGATATACAAATATATTAAATTAAACGTTATTAAGCAAGTATTTATAGAGGTATGGATAAGATTATAGTTGATTTAATGGATAATTTTGTAAGAAAATCGTTTCCTGTCGGTAAAATAAAGGTTGGTAGGCGGTTTAAGCGTGGTGTAATGGTTGATGGTTCACCGTATATGATTTCTTCCGACCTAAATATACTAAAGATTAAATTACATCTCCTATTGAAGAACTATTATGGTGCGTCAGACGATGAAATTTATTACGTAATTAATAGTTATTACGGAACCTGATTATTTTTTTCAAAAATAGCTAATCTTCTAATCGATAATACTGTTAATAATAAAGATATGATAAATTTGTTCGTTTCATATCGGTGTAAGTACGAGATACATAGGAACGTAATCACTACACCATGAAGTAGTAGTCTAATAAATGTGGCCATTATATTTTTTTAAATTTTAATTCACTAACATATTTGCAATTTTGACCATTAATGGCTTGGTATTCTTCGTGTAGTCTAAACATTACTGTACTATCGGCTTTATTCAGTAAGTAACCATATATAGGCCTGGCTGAACCACCTATTTTTTGTGTAATTCCTGACGTATTAGTTAACGGATGTTCAGTAATTGTCCAATTATAGTTCGTTACCTTGAATCCATATGGGTCTAATGTGTCATTATTTAGTATAAAGTCTCCTGTGCCAGGTATAAGCGGTGGCGCTTTAAATTCCCAAGTGGTTACATTTTGTTCAATCTCTTCTATATTGTATATAGAGCCGAAATACCTTAATGTGGACGTTGTTTTTACACTATCGAAATGGTTGTACACGGTTTTTTGGTTAGTTTCTAAGTTCGTGACGTACATTTTACCAGACAAAAGCAAATATTTACCATATAGACTTAAAGTGTCCTCTTCAGGTACCTCAAATTGCTCCTGGGGTTCTTCAAATAGCGGTTCTTTTTCACAAGAGGTGAAAAATAAAATAAAAATAGTAAAAAATAGATAAAATAACCTTTTCATATCGTTTGTTTTTAAATTTATAACTTAAATATAGGTAAAATAAGTATAAATACCAAATTATATGCTAATAAATTTACTTTGAACTGGTTTTTTTACATTTTGGACAAATAATTTGCCATTTCTGTTTAATTTCTCCACAATGTGGGCAAACAACTAAATCATATTCCTTATTTCTCATAATATATACCAATATAACTTATTATTTTCTCTTTCTTTCAGCTTCAGTTATTAATTTTTTAGGTATTTCATAATTTTCATTCAAATAACTTAAATCAATAAACCATTGGTACTTTGACCTATCCATCCATTCTGACATTGCAAGTTTTAGGTGGTCCAAACATTGTTTGTGGTTCCAATTGTTAACCTTTTCCATATGTTTGAAAGCTTCCGCTTGTTTACCTATAGCACTTGTTCTACCAAAATGTTTTACTTGGTGACATTTTGGACATAATGAAATTAAACCTGTTAATTTTTGAATTCTTTTCTCGTCATCGTACTCCCAAATTTCATGACATTCCACATTATGACCGTATCCTTGGTTTTTACCTATGTCACCACATATTTCACATTTATTTTGTGCTTTTTCATACGAATCCTTTCTTATATTGTCCCAATATTTTTTAGGTAGGAGTGTCCTTACATTTGAAAAAAATAGAGTTCTGGGTATTAATTCTACTGTCAATCTTCCCATTCTTCATCAATAGTTTTAACTTTAAAATGTTTTTTAAATAAGTTTCTTTTAATTAAATACCCTTTAGTATTACTACCTGGGTCTCCACCAGTAGCAACGTAGAAGTTATTACTTTCTATTAAGTTTCTCAAATCACCAGTTCGTATAAACCAAGCTTGTTTAAAATAGGGGTAATACATTACAAACCATCTTGATTTACTAACTGAAATCCCAGATAATTTACCCCTGCATTCTTTTTCTATAAACATGTTACCAGTATCCCTTGCCTTTATAATTTCCTCTGTATTATTTTCTGAAATTACAGTTCTTTCAGGGTAACAATAAACATCTGTTTTTATTTCTATAGTTGTTGGTATATTGTTGTGTGTCAACATTTTTAAGTCGTATTTGTTGTCTTTATTATCATTTATAAACTTACAACCATGACTAATCAGAAAGTTAGAGATTATACTCTCCCCCTTTTCTCCAACGTTAATATCTGTATTAAAGTTATAGTCTTCTACACTCTTCATTTAATATTTTTTTTAACTATATTATAACCAAAAATATGGATTTTAAGTTAAAAGTAAATATTTATATATAACTTAAATGATAATTTTATACACTAAGTTTGAATTATGAAGGGTTTGATTAGGACGTTATTAAGGGAGTCATTATTAAATGAAAATGACATGACTAATAGAGCGTTAATGGATAAGTTTATTTTGTTTGTTAACGACTATTTAGGTCTTGAAAAACCCTGTAGTATTAAATTAACGAAGGATAGGGGGGATATTACAACGACAGCATATTATGACATAGTAAATCGTGTTATATGTGTTTATATAAAGGACAGAGCGATAATGGATGTAATGCGTTCTGTTGCGCATGAGTTAGTTCATCATCAGCAAAATGAAAGAGGCGATTTAAAGGGTCTAGAAGAAGAGGGTGCTGATGGGTCGAGTATTGAAAATGAGGCTAACGCTAAGGCTGGGGAAATCATCAGAGTTTTCGGCAGACAAAACCCAGAGATTTACACAAACAATCAATAAGTTTTTTTAAAATTTTATAAAATGTTACAAGAGCCACAAAATAATTTTGAGGATAAAATGACATCTGATGAAATTAATAAATCAGTATCTAAGTTTAAAAATGAAATTAGTAAGCTTAATGAAAAAGTTAATGAAATACAAGAAGAATGTAAGCATTTGGAGTATGACGTTAAAGCTGTTCGTGGAACACCAATACAGGTTAAAAAGATTTGTAAGGTATGTCAAATGGACTTAGGGTTCCCGACTAAAGATGAACTAAAAAAAGCTGGGTATTAACCAGCTTTTTTATTTTAAAACGGGAGTATATCATCTTCATTACATTGTTCATTTATTAGTCCTGTACTCCCATTAAAGTTTTCAATAGCCTCAATAACCTCTTTTTTAATGGCTTCATTTGGTTTTCCATTCCCATAAGTAACTATTTGACCTAATTGTAACAATTCTTTTCCATTATGCCATTTTTTAGTTACTTCAAATGTATGTCCAGGTAAAACATATATAGCACTACGACCAGATTCTATTGTACTAACATAGCTACCCACACAATGGTTCATCGTCAAGCCTTCTTCCGCAAGTCTTTTGGTTGTCGTTATCATCTTATATTTCGAAAACTTTGTAAAGTCTTTAAATACTTGGGTTATTAATAGTTTTCTATCGCAATCAATGAACATTACGTCATTTATTATTTTACTCCATTTATCATGCTCTTCTTTCAATCTTCTATCTGACCAAGACGCATTAACTTTTTTATCTACAATTTTGGCCATTTTTAAAGAGTCGTAGAATAAATCAAATTTTTCATTAACCCAAGAAGGTTTGAGTGACTCAACGTTTGAAATATAGTCCATGTAGTATTTAAGATAAGAAATTCCGTTATGGTTTGCTTTAGACTCGTTTAACATTTTAGCCACTGGGTATGGACATTTAAGTGCATGTTTTAATGCCTTTTTAAGTGTAAATAGTTTTTTATTAATAAAGGTATTAAGGCTTATGTTATGTAGTGAATAATTTTCTGAAATAAACCTAACCCACGCAAATCTGTCACCAATAATACCAAAAATATCTGTTGGTAAGTCATAAGTCTCAGTAAACCCAATTGATTTGTTTGCAATGTTTGAAATTGTCGGTGCTGATACCCTGTTTAAATGTATTAATGTAAATTTATTCTTACTAAATTTAAGTTGGAATGTTCTTTTTTCTCTAGAGTACATTCTATTAGTTTTACTAATTCCGTAGGTTTTCACAAAATTAACAATATCAAAATCTCCATTCTTTTTCATAAAAAAAACTAATCTGGAGTTATTAAAGTCGTGCCTTTCATTCATAAAATAAACTCTAGCTTTAAATTTATCAGCTTCGTATAGTTCATGTAGTTTTTTAACTTTACTTGAGTAGTGTTCACCTAGTATTACGTGACCATCTTTGTAGTATTTTTCTTTTACTTTTTGACTTTCTTTCATATTACTTAATTTTTAACATATTTTCAAATATAGTAAAAACTTTTTAAACTACCAAATTATATTAATATATTGGTGTTATTTTTATTTCACCCCTGGAGTACATTTCATTTTTAACCTCTAAAAAACACTTAACAACACCCCTTACTTGCTTACTTGAATAAGGTGGCGTTATAACCCCCTCAAATAGATTGTAAATTCTATTTATTGCGGATTCTTTGCTTTTTTCTCCACCCGTTATGTATTGGTATAGTGCTGGGTGTGAGTCAGGTATTGAGATGTTAATTAAATTAAGTATTATTTTAGTATCATTCATTTACTTTATAGGTTACTTTTGTATCTTTAATGTGTATTTATAATATAAATATAAATTAAGTTTTTAAAAAAAAGTTATGATTATAGACGTTGATGATTCAAATATTAAAAAAGTTTTAGAAGAGAATGAGTTAGTTTTAGTTGATTTTTGGGCAGGGTGGTGCGGTCCTTGTAGAGTGTATGGTTCCACGTTAAAAAAGTTTTCAGAGGAGAATCCAGATGTTGTAATAGCTAAGGTTAACATAGATTCGGCACCTGAAGCTTCTGCTAGGTATACAATTAGAAGTATCCCAACAACTTTGGTTTTCAAAAATGGTAAGCTTGATAATAAATTACCAGGAGCATTATCTAAGGAAAAATTACTTGAGATTTCTAAACTTTAATTTATTTTACAATATTTATTATTGTGAAGACTAAGTTAATTATAACCGAAAATCAGTTAAGAAATTTAACTAATTTAATACTTGAGGAGACTAATCATTCTAATATTGTTAAGATGATTGAAAAAGACCTTGAAAGTAATTACAGAAAAGCTATTGAGACCTATAGAGATGGTAACGAGTATAATCAAAGAAAATGTTTTGAAATAATTTTTGACGGTCAATTAATATCACCAGAAAAACTTTTAGAATACTTTAAACTTAAGTATAATTATGGAATTGAGTTTTTAAAGCAAGTGATTAATGACTGGTGTGATGGTAAAATAAATAATGGAGTGTTGTCAAAAAACGTTGAGATATATAAATGACAAGTGGATGTAAAGGATAAAATAAAGTTTAAACTAAGAGAGGTTTATGGTAACTTCGATTCGTATTTAGAAAATACATATGAAGAGTGTTTAACTGAGAATATATACACATCCACAACTGACGATAAAAAAAAGTGGGTAACTTACAATCAGGTAATATTAGAACTTAAACATAACTTGAAAGATATGTTAAGGGTCAAGGAACTTCAGTATAAATTAACTGAAACAAATCATCCAGAAAATACATGTATAGAAGTCTTAAGTAGTTTGGATAAACTGACTCCAGAACTAGATAGATTATATCATAAAATAAAAAATTTTTAGTTAAAATATAGCCATACGTTTAGTATGGGGAGTCTTATAAAAAAACTTTAAATCTATAACTAATATTGGTGTTTTTTTTGATATTTATCATTAAATAACAATACTAATTATTTGACCTATGAGAAACTTTAATTATTCCATTAAAGGAGGTTCTGGTCGATGTTTAAATCTCGACAAAGAATTTAATAAATTTTTAGAAAACACCCTAAAAAATACTCAAGACGAAAACATTTTACACAGGTGGGACACGTATAATTTAATTATGGTTGAATTGGTTAATGCTGACAGACTTGACCTTTTTGATGAAGCTAGGTATAGGTTGACTGACGATGAAGACCCTAACGAAGTAATGATTGATGTTTTAAATAAATCTGAGGTTTTGACTGGATTTCTATGGTTAATTAAGAAAAGAATTAATGAGTTTATAGATGAAGATTTTGAAAATCGATTTTATTAGAAAATAACATATATCTAAACAAATTTTAGGTATTAATTTGTATATTTGCAACTACATTTAAGTGTTTTATTATGAATAAAAATGTGGACAGAATATCCTTTTTGTTAGAAAAATATAACGTTTTTGACGATAGTATTGAGGATATAGACACAATATGTAATTCCTTAACTTTGGATTGCCGTTTTATTGAGGCTACCTTATTTTCAAAAGAAAGTAAAGTATTTGCTCTATTGTCCCGTAAAGCTGTTGATTCTAATGGTGTGACATTAGATAATGTAAAAAAAGATGTTAGGGTTGATGTGTCGTCATCGGTGTTTAATATGATGGTTGAATCTGACCCGACTAAAAATAAAATGTACACTCAGTGGATGTTAAATGTATTTACTAGGTACGTTAAAAATGGTGAACATGATGAAGCTGAAAGATTTTTTAGTGAAGACCTACCTCTAGCAAAAGAATATCTAATCCTTTTTGATAAGAATAAAAGAAAGAAAAAGTTTAAAGAATTATCTTCAAATAGTTTTATTTTAAAGGGTGTAAGTAACCCAAGTGACATAAATCAATATAAATCGCTTAGTCAGTTATATGATGCTGTTGACCCATTTATTGATAAAGACCCTTCTAATATGGAAAGGATTATGAATGAATTTGTTGATAACGGTAAGGCAGAGATACCAGTTAGAGATAGGAGGTTTACTTTATTTATACCTAAGTGTAAAGAAGCTAGTTTGATATTTGGTGAATTTACTGGTTGGTGCACGGCTAAAAATAGTGGTGGAATGTTTAACCACTATAGGAGTAAACCAGAATATAGGAAACCAAACGGTGGTGAATCTGACATTTATATTATAGTCGATAATAGATTTTTTTCTGGTGAATTAAAAACAAAATATCTGTATCAAATACATTTTGAGAGTTCTCAAATTAAAGATAGGTTGCAAAGTAAAGATTCTGGTAATTTTTATAAAGATGTGATTATTAATAGTGATGGTATTTCTAATTTTTTTCATCACGAATTAATAAGTATGGCTAAGGATGTTAAATATAGAAAGACATTTAATAACCATCATGATAATTGTTATATAAAACATTTAATTAAATTTGGGTGGACTGAGGCTCTGTTTGACATAATAGAGCCTTATACCCCAATAATTAGATTTAGTGATAGAGATATTGTTAGATTGCCAGATATGAGTAAGTTTAAAAAACTAAATACCTTAATAATTAAGGGTTGTAAATTAAACAAGATAGACCCTTCTATTGGTAAATTGAAATCTTTACAAGAATTGTTATTACCGCACAATGATATTCATGAGTTGCCTAGAGAAATTGGTAATTTGAAAAATCTGTTATTTATTAATATTATTGGTAATAAGATTGAGGTAATACCTGAAGAAATAAAATACTTAGATAAATCTAATGGCGGTTCATTACATAGAATTGCCTTTAATATTGGTGAAATAGGTAATGAAAACTATTTAAAATTAAAAAAATTATTACCCTCCGTTAAAATGTAAATTATTTTTTTTGACTTTTGTATTTTTACAGCATATTTATATTAAGACTATATAAAACTTTTTAAAAATTCTAGAACATGTCAAAAAGAGTTAAAATCACAGAAAGCGAGTTAGTAGATTTAATTGATAAAATTGTAACTGAAACGGTATCTGAAAAGAAAAAACAGTGGATTGCTGAGCAAAAAAAATCACAAGAAACTATTCTTGAAAACAAGATTACTGAATTAGAAGCTAAGGTTAAAGCTATTACTAGTAAGAAATAAAAAAAATTCAATAAGGCGTTACTTAATGTAGTGCCTTATTTTTTTTATTTGGTAATTAGTTTATTTATTCGTATATTCGTGATACGAACAAACTAAACTATTACCCCTATGTCATTCAGGTTACTAACTAAAACGCTATTAATTTCATTAATTTTAATATCAATCAATTTACCTAAATCAACCAATCTTGATTTAAGGTTCAGAAAAGTAGACGATAATCTACCCAAAAACTTTAATAAGGTTTTTTCAACATTTAACAATTATAACAATGATAATGATACATCATTAGCTATTATTTTTTGTAAGGTTACTGAGTTTTACAAATTGGATACTAATGAGTTGATTTTTGATTGGTTATTGGGTCAGGTTCTTCTTGAATCTGGTGCTCAGCAATATAGAAGAAATGGTGATTTAGTGATAAGTTGTACTGGTGCCGTTGGGTTTGCTCAAATACTACGCTCTACGTCCATAGGTTATTTAAGAAAAACTATAACTAAAAATGATAGTATTATTTTTAAAAAAATGGGGGTTACTGATTATTCATTTGTAAATAATGCAAAGTATCGTAAGAGTGAAAAATGGGGTAAGGCTAAAACTTGGTTATCTAATAAGGTTAACAATATAACTCTATGGGGTAAGATAATGAGTAATGAGCTTAAATATAGGAATATAACTAAGGCATTGGTGTCTTATAATATCGGACCTTCTCAACTTAAATATTATCTAGGGGCTGGAAATAACATAATGTCACATCATTATATTGTTGGAATTAAAAAAAGAATGAGTTACGTTAAGTAACTATAAAAAAAGCGAAAACCTAAGTCTTCGCTTTTAATTTATCATAACGCACTTAGTAATTACGACAACACGATTTTATTAGTTCTTTTATCAAAAGAAATCTTGATAGTGTCACCTTCTGAGTACTTACCGCTTAATATATCATCAGTTATAGGGTCTTCAATATGTTTTTGAATTGCCCTGTTTAAAGGTCTTGCACCGTAAGCCTCATCATACCCTTGTTCGGCAACATATTCAATAGCGGTTTTGTTTACCTTTAATGTGATGTTTAGTTCTGCCATTACCCTATTTTTTAATTTCTCTAACTCATTATAGATAATTTTATTTATATCATCTTTTTTTAGACTATTAAATATGACAGTATCATCTATACGATTTAAAAATTCTGGCTTAAACTTTTTCTTAAGTGCCTTTTCAATAATAGAACGAGCTTTTTCTTCTTCATTAGCTATAGATGCGTTAGTTTTGAACCCCATATCCTTACCAAATGTATTAAGTTCTTTAACTCCGACATTTGATGTTAAGATTATAAGTGTATTTTTAAAATTAACCTTTCTACCTAACCCATCTGTTAATTGACCTTCATCTAATAACTGTAAAAGTAAGTTGAACACATCATCATGAGCCTTTTCTATTTCATCAAAAAGAATCACAGAATATGGTTTTCTTCTAACCCTTTCGGTTAATTGACCACCCTCCTCATATCCAACATACCCTGGTGGTGGTCCGATAAGTCTAGATGTTGCATGTTTTTCCATGTATTCAGACATATCAACCCTTACTATTGCGTCAGAGTCACCGAAGATTTGTTCAGTTAATAACTTTGCAAGATAAGTTTTACCCACACCAGTTGGTCCTAAAAATATAAATGACCCAATTGGCTTTGTCTTATCTTTAATACCTAGTCTGTTTCTTTTAATTGCTTTAACCACTTTACTAACTGCATCATCTTGACCGATAACCTTTCCAGTTAATTCTTGGTCCATTGACATTAGTCGTTTAGTTTCTTGTGAAGAAATCTTATTTAAGGGTATTCCGCTCATCATAGACACAACTTCAGCTACTAAATCAACACCAACCACAGTTCTGGTTTTGTCCATGCTCTCCATCCATTCCTTTTTAGCCTTATCTAGTTCTAAGTTTACATTTTTTTCCTCATCTCTTAATTTTGCCGCTTCTTCATATTTTTGAGAAATGACCACTTTATTTTTTTCCTCTTTAATGGTTTCTTTCTTTTCTTCAAGTTTTTTAATGTTATCAGGGGCTTCATGATTTATATTCGTTGTTGCCCCAGCCTCGTCAAGTATATCTATAGCTTTGTCTGGCATAGCTCTGTCCATTATATACCTATCGGATAATTTAACACATTCATCTATAGCTTCATCAGTATATTTAACCTTATGATGGTCTTCATATCGTTGTTTTATATTCTCAAGTATAGTTTTAGTTTCTTCAAGGGTTGGTTCTTCAACTAAAACTTGTTGAAATCTTCTAGTTAACGCCCCATCCTTTTCTATATTTTCTCTAAATTCATCAAGGGTTGTTGCACCAATAACCTGTATTTCACCCCTAGCCAAAGCTGGTTTGAAAATGTTAGCGGCGTCCATGGTTCCAGTTGCATTTCCAGCACCAACTATTGTGTGTATTTCATCAATAAATAACACAATGTCTTTATTGTCTTTTAATTCTTCTAATATGGCTTTCATTCTCTCTTCGAATTGACCCCTATATTTTGTCCCAGCAACTATGGCTGCTAGGTCTAAAGAATATATTTTTTTATCTAATAAAATTCTAGGTGCCTTGTTATCCTTAATTAACATGGCTAGACCTTCAACTATAGCTGTTTTACCTACCCCAGGTTCACCTATTAGTATTGGATTGTTTTTCTTTCGTCTTGACAGTATTTGTGAAACTCTTTTTATTTCCTTTTTTCTACCAACAACTGGGTCAAGACCACCTTCCTTTGCGGTTTTAGATATATCTCTGCAGAAGTTATCCAATACTGGTGTTTTAGTTGAATCTTTTTTACTTCTTTTCATTTTGTTACCCTTTGGTGAGGATAAATCATCCCCATCTTCAAATGGTAGTGAGTTTTTACCATCCAAATAAGGATTTTCATCGTTTAATTCATTTTCTAACCTTTTTTTTAATTCCTTCATATCTGAATCTTTAAATTTAGCCCTTAGTTCATCCATGGTGTAGTTTTTAAATTTATCCATTATTTTATCTATATATTCATTTTTATTGCTGTTATCTGAAAACAAACCGTCTCCCTTATTTTTATTAGTTCTTTCTCTTGGGTTGGTGTTGTAATTAATAACACCCTCTTTAAATATTTTATAATTTAACTTGTTAAGTTTTAATAGTTTAACCAAATCTAAATCTTTTTCCGATAACAAAGATAATAATATGTGTGTTGTGTCTATTTGAACATCACCCATTTTTTCAGATTCCCTATCAACTAATTTCATTATTTTATTACTGTTTGGGTCATGTGGTAATCTTGATTTAGTTGTACTTGAAAAGCTATAATTTAATGAGGTGTGTCTTAAATGTTGACTAACCAAATCATATAACAATGAAGTATCAATACCAATAAACTTTAAAACTCTATTACTTTTATTTTGTTCTTCATTTAAAATAGCTAATAGTATATGCTCTGGCCTAAGTTCTCTGTCTGAATTATTTTTAGCCTCTTCTTGAGCTAATTTCATTATTTTTTTAACCATGTCTGTAAGGTCTCGCCTTCTTTTCATATATTCAAAGTTTAGGCAAATATACGTATAAAAATATAAAAAACAACTGTTGACATAATTTAAATTTTTAGTATATTTGTGATTGATTAATAATTATTAATTTTAAAGTTAAAAATTTGGAAGACATTAATAAAGTTTATTCTAAAATAACTATTCTATATAGTTCTAAAAATAATTCAACTAATAACCCAAGTTACGATTCAATTTATAGTAGTCATTTACCTAAAGTTGATAACTATACATATGAAGATGTGTGTATCAAGTTTTCTGGAAATTTCTTAATCGTAGAGGTTTTAGATTCTGACGAGCAAGAGTACATGACTTGTCATCCTTTTGAATTATCTAGAGTGCAGTCTTATAGATTGTATGACTAAATATATTATCAATTTAAATAACAATTCTTATGATTTTAGAAAGAGTAGAAAAAGATGGTGTTGTAGAGGCAATCTATGAATCGTCAAACATTGTGGCGTCTAGTTACGATAGGAGTAGTAAAAATTTAAATATTACTTTTAATTATGGTGGTAATTACACTTACCAAAATGTACCAGAAACGGATTATATGCGTTTTGAGACTTCTGAAAGTCAAGGTAAGACCTTGAATTCACATATAAAAAAATATGCAGCATTAAAGCATGAAAATGTTGATGTTAATGTTATTTTCGATAAAGTAAGTAACATAAAACTTAATGAAGCTACTGTTGGCATTGATAGGTTGTCATCTTTAATTAGTGAGTTGTCAAAAACTTTAAATGATGACCTTATTCCAGTTAAAAATAGATTATCCGTTTTTGATAATGGGTTAGATGAAGTTAATAAGATAATTAAACAATACAAATTTTAAATATGAATAAACCAAATGCGACTAAAACTTACCATGACTTATTAGAGGACATTTTAAAAAATGGTAATGAAAAGAATGACCGAACCGAAACTGGAACTCTATCAGTGTATGGAAGGCAAGTTAGGTTTAACATGAAAGATGGCTTCCCGTTATTAACCACAAAGAAGTTACACTTGCGTTCAATCACCCATGAATTACTTTGGTTTTTAAATGGAGAAACTAATATTAGATACCTTAATGATAATAATGTTACTATTTGGGACGAATGGAGTCAGAATGTTGGCAATTTTCCAAATGAATCTAGATTAAATGGATGGATTAAGATAAGAAACAACAACACTAAAGTATCTTATAGTGGTAATTATTCAACAAAAGGAATAAGTGTCAAAAAAGATAGTATTGATGACAAGTTAAGAAGTTCTTGGGTTAAGATGATGAAAAGGTGTTATGATAGTAATAGTCACAATTATCAAATGTATGGTGACAAAGGTATTTTTGTAGATGAAAGGTGGCATGATGTTTCTAACTTTATTTCAGATGTCAAAGAACTACAAAATTGGAATTTGAAACAATCTAATTGGAATAATTTTGAGTTAGATAAAGATTATTATGGTTCTAATTGTTATTCTAAAGAAACTTGTGTTTGGTTAGATACAAAAGAAAATAATATTTATATCGGTAAACCTATACAAATAACTGATGATAATGGAACAACAATTTATCATTCATATACAGATGCAGAAAATAAATTAGGGGTTAGTAGAAGCACTCTACATAGATGGGTTAAACAAGGTAATCCCAAAATGTTTAAAGGAAAAAACAAACAATTCGCTAAGTCTGAAGTTTTTGAAGTTTCAGAAGTAGAAAAGGAAGGGTTTGTTTATAGAAAATTGTTTACTAATGGTGAGTTAGGTCCAGTATATGGTCAACAGTGGATTGATTGGGGTGGTAGTTATGAGAAGTTATTAACTAGAAAGAAAGATGAAAATGGGTTTTATAAGTTTGCTACTAAACATCATCCAGGTATTAATCAAATTCAAAACGTTATTGATAGACTTAAAGAGGCTCCAGATTGCCGTAGGATGATTGTAAGTGCATGGAACGTTGGCGAGTTGGATAAGATGGCTTTAATGCCATGTCATAACTTCTTTCAGGTTTATACAAGAGAATTAAGTCTAGAAGAACGTTCGTTGTTATTGGATAAAAAAATTGGGCAAACTAAAGAGAATAGGCTACTTCCATATTTGTCCGAAATGTTTGAAACACATAATATTCCAACTAGAGAAATCAGTTTAATGTGGAATCAAAGAAGTGTAGATACGTTTTTAGGTCTTCCATTTAATATCGCATCCTATGCAATGCTACTTCATATGTTTGCGCAACAAGTTAATATGGTACCAGGAGAATTGATAGGTAATTTAGGTGATGTTCATATATATAATAACCATATTACTTATGTAGAGGAGCAACTGGGTAGAGATGTGTATAAATATAAACAACCTGAGTTGTCACTAAATAAAGGTAAGGATATGTTTAGTTATAAATTTGATGACTTTAAGATACTTAATTATGAATCTTATCCTAATTGGCGCGGAGTACCCATTGCGGTATAAAAATTATTAAATTAAACCCTCTTTTGAGGGTTTTTTTTATTTATCCTTATATTTATATATATAAAAGTAATAAATAATTGATATGGGAGTAAAAGGTACAAATAACGGATATGGTATTATTCACGCAGCGGCTGATGCTGATTTGAATAATTACGCATATTATCAAGTATATGCGGGTGCTAATGTTTCAGTGACAATTAATGGTGTTTCTGTTACCATGGTTGGAGGTTCAACTATTGATGTATATGTTAAAACCATTAGTGCTACATCAAATGTGTATGTAATTGGAGAGCCGATAAACGTTGTTGATGGTAACACAACATTAAGTAATTATCCAGAACCATAATAACTTTTACATAAAATTACAATATTTATATATAAACCAATTGAAAATGAGAAAATCAAATATAGTAAGACCAACCACCCTTAAGGGTAACGATAAACTTGATAGAATTAGACAATTAATGCCTAAAACTTCAGTTAACGAAGGAATTAGCCGTTCAGTTGTTGAATTAACTAAAATGGGTCCTGATGGTAACGTTTACGCTATCGTAAGAGAAAATCACGAGTATTATATAAAGGTTTCTGAAAAAAAGGAGGCTTTATTAAATGAAGATTTTAAATATATCGGTGGTTTACAAAACAAAAAAGATAAGGCTTATCCTTCTTATGCGAAAGCTATTAAGCAATTAAACCTTAAGTTTATGAGCATAAATGAAGCAATTGGTAAGTCTGGTAAGATTAATGTATTTGAAAATGACAGCCTAGTTTCAGAGCATCACCCACTTAAAGCAGACATGAAGTTGTCAGCTGAAAAAGGTATTGGTGATGGTCAAGAATATGTTGTTGACTCTAAGGGTGCTGAATTAAAGTACGACAATAAAGAGGGTAAAGAAGAAGATGGTTTTGGAGATAACGTTGCTGATTCTACATGTGAAAAAGATATAGAAAAGGTTAAGTTGAGTGAAACTGAAACGGCTATTGATTCAATGATTACTGGTGAAGAAGTAATTGAAGAAAAAGCCCCAGTTAAGAAAGGTTTTTCAATTGCTAGAGCAATTCAAGAAATGGATGAAGTTATAGATTCCATAGCTACTGAAGATGATAAAATTAATGATATTATCGAATCTCTTGGTGAAACTGAAAAAGCTATCATGATGGAAGCTTTAAAAAAAAAAGATTAAGTAAAAGTGAAGCGTCTCTTAATGAGATGAGACATGATGGTAAATCTACTGGTCTATTCCAAGAAGAGGAAGAAGACTACAATCTAGAAGAAGAAACAAAGTATAAACTAAAGCTGGACACTCCAAAGAGTGAGCCAGCTTTTGGTGGTTCTGATGGTGAGGATGAGTCACTTGACGCATTTGATGATGCTGAAGGTGATGATTTGTCATTTGGTGATGATAAAGGTGGTGATAATGAAAAACCATTTGATGATGAGCCATTTGACGCTGGTGTTGAAGCTGATGAAGATGAAGACCCAGAGAAATATATACAACAAATTGCTGGTAAATTAGGTACGTCACTTAGAAAATATAATGATGAAAGAGGTGAGCCTGATTTTGATTTAGAAAAATACGCTATCAATAGTGTTATCTCAGCAACCCATACATCTGAAATGGATGAAGAAGACCAAAAGGATATTATTAGAAAGGTTAAGACATCTGGTGCGGGTGATGATAATGACGATATCGATAAAGATTTGGACATTGATTCAGAAGAACCTAAAGATGGGGTAGAAGAAATAGAAGAAACTCTTTATGAGGATTCTTGGTCAAACCCAATGGAGATTTCGGAAGGTGTGGAAGTTAGTAATAATTTACAATATCACTTAGATAATAAAATAGCTTTAGGTGAAGGATTATTTAGATACGGTTCTGATGCTTATGTTAAATTATATACTGAAGTTAAAACACTTAATGATTTGAATGCTATTAAACTAAATGAAAATGATGAAAAGTTAATTGAAGACTTTACGAATCAATCAATTATTATTGAAGGTGAAAGAATTTTATTAAACCTTATTATTGAGAATGATGTTGAACGCATTTTAGAGGAAGGTGATAAATATAAGGGTAAGAAGTCTAATTCACCAAGTAGAGGTGCTGGTGGTGGAAAAGCCTACAAGGTGTTTGTGCCAGGTTGTGCGGCTAAAACTAAATCAAACCCTAGAGGTATTAAGAAAATTTCGTTTGGGTCTGGTGGATTAAAAGCTAAATTGAGTAATAAAGAAGCTAAGAAGTCTTATAATGCTAGGCATGGCTGCTCTAAGGGTAGACATAATGATAAGTGTAAGGCTGGTTATTGGTCTTGTAGATTACCTAGATATGCTAAAAAATTAGGTTTATCTGGTGGTGGTACTTGGTGGTAAAAATTTTAAAATGTTAAATTATGAGAGAATTTAGAAATTACATGTTTTTTAGAAACTTAAAACAAATATCTAGAGATGTTGAAAAAATAATGTCATTAGATAAACAAGCTATAGATGACTTAATTTGTCATGGTCATGATTGGGCTGGTGAGCATATAACAACAGCCAAGGATGATGTTGAAGAGGTTACTAACTTTTTATTAAGTAATGTTAATTTAAAACAACATAGTAACGATATTCATGAAGCTAAAATTGCTAAACGATTTAGAAATTATATGTTTTTTGAAAACTTAAAACAAATATCTAGAGATGTAAGGGTAGTGATGTCATTGGATAAACAAACCATAGATGATTTACTTTGTCATGGACACGATTGGGCTGATGAACATATTACAACAGCCAAGGATGATGTTGAAGAGGTTACTAACTTTTTATTAAGTAATGTTAGTGAAAGGCCTTATATTGAATCTATAAACGAGCATGGTGTAATTAAGAGAACCTTTTCAAGTAAGGTTGATTCAGATGAATTAGAGTGGCACAGAGACAAAGAAGATAGAATCGTAACGGCTATTAATGAAAATGATTGGATGATTCAATTTGATAATGAACTACCAAGAAAAATATCTGTTAATGAAGAAATAGAAATACCTAAAAACACTTTCCATAGAGTTATTAAGGGTTCCACTGATTTGGTAGTTGAAATAAACCAATCTAGTGTTATTTTGGAAAAAGATGACAGGTGTACTAGAATAGCTAAGAGAAAATATGACACTTGGCCTTCGGCTTATGCTTCTGGCGCTGTAGTTAGATGTAGAAAGGGTGAAATATGGAAGGATATTAAAGAAGAGGATTTATCTGAAGAGAATAATTTAGAGGAAAAAAAAACTGATTACTCTAAAGAAAAGGATAAAGGATTACATGGTTGGTTTGAAAGACAGGGTGGTTCTGGAAAATCTTCTGGATGGGTAGACTGTAATACATGTAGAAAAGACCCTAAAACTGGTAGAAAAAAATGTAAACCTTGTGGTAGAGAAAAAGGTGAGAAAAGAGCCAAATACCCAGCGTGTAGACCAACCCCATCAGCTTGTGGCACAAAAGGTAAGGGAAAAAAATGGGGTAAGAAATCAAAAAAGAATGAAAATTTTGATTATTCAGAAAAAAATGCTATATTTGAAGAAACGTTTAATATGGAAGAATTAGCATTACATAACCCAGGTGAGAAAACTACACCTAACCCAGTTAGGGAGACTCCAGTTGTACCAACAGAAAAACCTTCACCTAGAAGAAAAAGAATTTGGGAAACTAAACCTGCGGTTAAACCAAAACCAAAAATGGAGCAATGAAATTAGTATATGTAAATCAAATGGGCGTTGACTGGACTGGTAAAATAGTTTATGAATTCTTATTTTCTGATGATGAGTCGGTTAAAGACGTTAGTGGTGTTGATTGGGATTCCTATCCAGCTTCAGTGGGTGAGCCAGAACCACCAAGTAGTAATTTTATAGTTAAAGTTGGTAGGTTAATCACTGAATTGAAACTTGATTTAGTTCAAAAGCACCATAGTTTCGCTGTTTTTGACGCTGTAGATGGTATTGTAGCGTTAGCTTGGGAAGATATATTAGATTATGAAGAGTATCCTGAAAAAAGACTTTTTTTTAAGTTCGGTGAAGATATTGATTCCGTAGAAGATACTTTATATGAAAGAGATTTAATATTGGATTATAACGTTTACGTAAAAAAAATTAATAGTGATGAGGATTAAGAAAAAAGACATAAAAGAAAATTTAGACGCAAAAATTAATAATAGAGTTAATAAAATTAAAGCGGTAATAAACCAAACCGCAGGTGACTTTGAGCAAATGGGTATAGATGGTTCTGAAGATTTAGCTGCTGATGTTGTTTCAAGCGCTTTAGATTCAAGTGAAGATATGAATGAAGATTCAGTTTCTGATAGTCAAAGAAGATTTTTTAATGCTGTTCATAAATGTAAAGTGGATGGTGATTGCCCTAGTTCTGAAATTAAAAAGGCTGCTGAAGGTATGTCTTTATCAGATATTGAGGATTTTGCGTTCACTAAGGGTGAGTTACCAGATAGTATTGATGAAGTTGCTAGTGACTATCAAAATGGTAATAATACCGTAATTTTGAAACAAAAAATTGAAAAGGCTAAGTCAGAATTATTAAAACAAAATTTTGCATCAACTGCGGTTATTAATATTAGTAGGACTGAAGAAAAAAGTGGTATTGTAGATAAAAATCAATTACATAAACATAAAAATGTTAGATTAAATTTATGTAAACATGGTTTTCCAACTCTTGTAGAATTATTGCCTAATTATTTTGATGAACAAGGTGTAAAACCAATAACTGAGTATTACAAGGGTGAAAAACTACAAGCGTATGTCCCATCAAAATTATATGACTTTGTCTCAGATGTTGGAGTGTTGAGTAATGATACAGCTATTGAAAAATTGTCATCTAAATTAGATGAGCTTTTAATATCAGAATCTAATTCACCATTAAAAGAAGATTTTAATAGGTATGAAGAGTACCAAGAGTTGTCCGATAGAGTTAATAACGCTAAGATTAATGGTAATAACGTTGCTTTTGTTAAAGCTGATAGAAACAAAATGTACTATCATATATTAGATGTTATTATTGATGATGATGGTATTCAGTTTAAAGGAGGTATATCTAGGAGTAAAGATGAAATAACCAACCCTTTGTTGGGTAGTTACAATGTCACCCCAGAAAACGCACATAAAATGGGTCCTTACGCATTGAACATATTTAATAAGGTTTTAGATGCAGCTGAATCTAATAGGATTCTAGATGTTTCTGATATGAAAAACCCTAAAATGGTGGATAATGGCAATATTGAAGAGGTTAATGGGGACCATTTTGGTGATGATGAGAAGTTAGATATTGAAGTTGGTGCTGACGATTATGAAGAGTACCAAGAGTTATTGAAAAACATAGGTAATCACGGTAAATCTATTGATTTGGATTCCGTTGAGGATGGTTTACCTTTTGAATCAGTAAGACCTAAGATGACTAAATCAGAGTTAACTGAAGCGGTTAAGAATATATGTGAGAATAATAAAACACCTAGAAAAGTAGTAAAAACATTTAAAGTTAAAAATTTAAGAAATGGCAAAAAATAGTAAGAAACAACTTAATGAAAACTCTTTATATTCTGAAGGTATTACTGAAAGAATACATTCTAAATTAGAACAAAATTTAAGAGAAAACAAACATTCTTTATCTGGTTGTGATATATTTCCTGAAGGAGATGTTATAACTTCTGAAATGAAGTTAATTAGAGAAAGATTTAAAGAAGTGGTTAAAAGGTGTAGAGAAGCTTTTGATATGGAGCATGTTGATAACATGACTATAATTAAGGAACAAATGAACTTGGTTATGGATGCCATGAAGATGGAGGCTGAACATAAAGAGGTTTTAGAACAAATAGCCATAGAAATGGTTGTTGAGGAATTTGATATACCAGAGGGGTCTATTGATTTTGATGTTCAGTTAACCTCCAATATAGATTCTAACGGAATAAATGAAACCCCTATTGAGAATCTTGATGAGGAGTTTAATGACCACGATGAAATAGTTAGAGCAAATAGTGAGGTACATAAAAGAAGAGTATTAAATGCTATGACACAGGGTGCGTCCAAGAGTGTTAATCATATGTTCCACATGGTTCATGAGCAATTGTCTGAAATTAACGATACTTTACCAAATACATATAAAAAGATGATGTCAGCTGCTGATATGATGTATTATATTATTCCAGACATGGATAAGGGTATTAGAGGTGGTAGATGTGAAACAGAATATGAGCAAGACGAAAATGGTGTTAACAAGCCTGTAATTAAAGCTAAGGCTATGGTTTTTCCTGTCTTAATTCACGAGCTATATAAGGGTGTTATGGAGGTTTTATCAACACATGGATTACCTACTGAAGAGAATGTTGCAAATTATGTAATAGGTAAGGCTGACTTTTTACAAGCAGAGCCTTGGGACATGAGATTCGGTCCAGCAATATGGAGAAGGTTTTGTGATGCTATACCAGCTGAAGATTTTAATTTAAAACACCATGTATATGCTGATTTGGCTACCATGGAGCCTAATGAATTTAATCATTTAATGAAGGAAATTATAGGTAAAACTAAAAAGGGTAAAATGATTATTTCTGAAATGGTTGAATCAATTAAAAAAGAAATGGAGGAAGATGAATTTAATGAAGCAATGGGTGATGACCATTTTAACTTTGAAGATTTAATATAAACTATGGCTATTACTATTACGGATGAATGTATCAATTGCGGAGCTTGTGAA
>CEUJ01180643.1_pt1 | contig 30351 bp, 20 predicted proteins | sample 361531 | NCBI WGS metagenome assembly CEUJ01 (sample SAMEA2622842, study PRJEB7988) | marine metagenome | biome: marine biome (ENVO:00000447); feature: marine epipelagic mixed layer (ENVO:xxxxxxxxx); material: "saline water (ENVO:00002010), including plankton (ENVO:xxxxxxxx)" | depth 140 m | reverse complement strand
AATTTATTAAGTTAATTTATAAATAATATATATAATTATAATTTTTATAAATATATATATGAAAAATATTTTAAAATAATACTATTCCATTTTTACTTGGTTCAACCGATTTTAACTTATAATTAAATAGGTAATAATTTAAAACACCAGAACCTTTTTTAAACTTTAATTTTTCAAAAAATTCAGTATTATCCATAACATCTAAACAATTAAATACATCAAAATTATTATCTTTTATAACGTGTAATAATGAATTGATTAATTCAGATAAATTCATACTTGTTGCAACATTATAAAAAGAATATGCGACATTTAAATTATTATATTTTACATTATTAACAACATTACATGGAATTGAAAAAAAACTACAGAAATCAGTAACTATATCATCTTTTGAAATCACATACGTATACATGTTATTATTCTTTGATAAAAACCAGTGTTTAAATTCTTCTTCTGTAAATACAGGATGTAATGAAAGTTTTTTGAAATAACTATTTAATAATAATAATGAAGAATTTACATCTTTTTCTTCAATAGGTCTTAATTTTATTGATTTATTATCATTAGATGATAAATCGTATAATTTTTTCATTATTTTCATAGGAGTTGTTTCTTTTTTAAAAAAAAACCCTATATCTACTAATTTTTCAATATTGATTGGTCTGTGATAGTAAGTACTTGTAGAGAATGATTTTGGAATAACAACACCCGCCGTATAAATTGCTTGATAAATATCACAACAATTCACTCTTCTTGTTACTTCTTTTATCATTAAAGGAGCAATACTTTTATTTCTTAATTTTTGCCAACAACACAAAAAATTTATTTCACATAGTTTTTTAGTTACTTCTTTTAATTTTACATTTATTGGTATACCTGAAATAAAACCAATTAATTTATCTTTTTTCTCACCTTTCATTTTAATTCCAACATGCCAATCTTTAAAATATCCCGGTGGAGTTAATGCCCATCTCAAGAAAGATTTTGAATAATTAAATCTTATTTCAGAATTTTTATCTAAAAAATAATTCTTATATAATAAATTATATACTTCATCTAAATCATTATCATTCATAATATCTATCGTATACCAATAGAAATTATTAGGAATATTATATGGTTCCTTTTTAATTAAATCAAGTGTTTTATTTTCAATTGGTCCTTCATTATCTATATCTGAATTATAATCTTGAACTGGTTGATTTCTCCAAAATTTATGTTTATCCATTAAATATTAATACTTTTTTTATTTAAATAATAATATTTGGATAAATTAATAACCTACTAGACTTAAACCTAATTTAGTTAATTTAGGCTTTTCAACTTGAACTACATTTGGTAATTCTCTTCCATATGTCCTAGGATTTTTAGGAAATAATTTTATATTATTTGCCCAGTGGGTAGTTGTTCTTAATTCTTCAAATGCTTTAATTCTTTTATCTATAATTTTTTTTGGTATATTTTCTTTTGGCATCATACAAATATAAGAAACGAATCTAAAATTTGGTTCTTCCCTTTCTTTTCTTGGTTCTCTGCCACAATGAATAGTTCTACTATCCCAGAATACCATTGAACCAGCAGGACATTTAATGTATTTTTTCTTACATCCTTTATTTATGTAATAATCTATTTCTTCTTGATTTAGCTTATACCAATCTCCTTTTTCAGTAATATTTAAATCCTTTGCTGCATCTCCATGATATTGATTACTTTTTTCTAAAAAAGCTAGAGTTGCATCACCCTCGTTAACATCATATGCGGTAATCCAAGACTGAATACATTCTGCATTATTACGTTGAAATGATTGATCACAATGAAACCAATCATTCCCTCTATAAGATCCTACTTTAGTAATTTCATGTGGAAAATGAACACTTGCACCATCAAAACTAGTCACAAGATTATGTTTATTTACATCCCAAATTTTGGAAAAAATATCAACAACTTTTGGATTCTGTCTTAAATCCCAATTAAATTGAGCATGACCAATTCCCCAATGTTGAATTAACATTGAATGTAATCCAAAAAGACTTTTAAATCCCTCTTTCCATGTTTTATTATTATTTCTATCTATTGGATTATCATAATTTTGTGTTATATGTTCAAGATAATCCCAAACGCCGTTTTTAAAATTTTCAATTTCATCCTTATCTAAAACTTTTGGTACTATTGCCACCCCATATTTTTTTAACTTTTCTTTTATATTATCTACATTACATTTATATTTTGTAAAACAATAATCATCCATTTAATATGTATTTATTTATTATTAATTTAATTTTAAATCAATTTTTTATTTTTATTTTTTAGGACTTTTAAAATCGATGCTCTCTCTCTCGCCAAAAAAAAGTGTATAAAAAGTTAAAAAAAGTTAAGTTTTTAACTTTTTAAATTCTATAAAGAAACAATTTCTAATCTAAATATATGGAAAAAGTTAACTCCAAATACTACTGTGTTATATGTGATAAATATTATAAGAGCATAAACAGTTTATCAAATCATAAAAGAAAATTTCATAATAATGATAAGCCAAATTTCAGCCAAGATAAGCCTGATTATCAGTTTGACATCAGCCAAAATGGCTTATATGAATGTAGATTTTGCAATAAAAAATATAAACATATTCAGTCTAGATGGAAACATGAACAAAAATGCAAAGTAGAATATAATGATGAAAAAGAAATATTACAAAAAGAAAATTTAGAATTAAAAAAAGAGTTAAAAGAAATTAAACAACAAATGTTAGATTTAATGAATAAGACTTGTAAAATGCATCCTAAAACTTTACAAAAAATAAATAATCAATTAAATAATTGTAATATTACAAATATAAATATAGTTCAATTTGGTAAAGAAGATGTCATGAATACATTAAGTCGAAAAGAAAAATTAAAAATATTAAATAATGGTTATCAATCATTTAATAAATTAATAGAATACGTACATTTTAATGATAAATATCCACAATTTAAAAATATTGCAATAACAAATTTAAAAGATAATATTGCTTATAAATATGATCTTGATGATAATAAATTTATAGCTTGTAAAAAAGATGAATTATTGGAAGACCTTATGGATATTAGAACGATAGACCTTGAAGAAATTTTAAATGAAAATATTGATACTGTAAGTAATTTAAAAGTTTCTAAATTAAAAACATCAATAGAAAAATTATATGATAAAAATAATTTTTATGATAAAAAAAAATCTGATATAAAATTATTAGTTTATAATAAAAGTGATAAAGACAGTAATATTAACATTTAAAGTAATTTAATTTTATAATATTTAATAATGAATATTATAAAAGTAACAAAAAATGCCCATAAAATATTAAGTCAAATTAATAAAAATTATAATAAAGAATTTATTTCTTTTGGTATTAAAAGTGGAGGTTGTAGTGGATTTCAATATGTTATTAATCCATGTAATGATAAACCTAATAAATTAGATGAAATTATTGATATGAAAGATTATAAGATTAAAATAGAAAATGAATTTATATTTAAATTAATTGGTACTGAAATAGATTATACTAATGATATAATGGGGCAAAGATTTGTATTTAATAATCCCAATTCGGATTTTGAATGTGGATGTGGTAAGTCATTTAGCTAATATACATATTCTAAATATTTTTATTTTTTTTTATTATTTTTATCATTTTTAGATCTATAATATAAATAGATAAAATATAAATTAAAAAGTATTTGTAGAATAGCAAAACCTTTTAATGTTTTAAAAATAAACATTTTTGATTCTTTTCCATAATATGATACATATAAAATTACAGGAATCTGATAAAAATAGGGTATAATATATTTTAAATTTTTTAAATTATACTTTTTAATTGGTTTTATGGCGAGGGGAATCATCAAAGTTAATCCACCTAGAAGACCAAAATATTTATCATCCGTTTTATCTTTATTCGTACTTATATAAAATAATAATGGAATCATAATAAATAAATGAAATAAATTTAATTTTAGTGTATTCATATATATATATAAATATATATTATAATAAATTTTTTATAATATTATTATCCAAAAAGATATCTATAATATTATCAAATTCTGCTATTACATTTGCAGTTAATACACCTGCTATCATAGCACCGGTAACACCCAAAGAACAAATATCTTGACCAGTTAAATATAATCCTTTTACATTAGTTTTAGGTCTTATTTCAATAGACTTTGTTAATCTATAATAATTCATATCTAAACCATACGATTCACCATCACATGTATTTAAATAATATTGAGTTGTAAGTGGACTTGCAATATTAAAATGTAATACTTTATCTCTTAATTCTGGGAAAAATCTAAATAGTCCTTCTTCTAACATTCTTTTACCTATTTGATTTTTAAATTCTTCATAATCTTTCCCGCGTTTCATGCATTTTTTATTTTCCCATTCTTCAAACCATTCTTTTTTTGCCTCTGTTAAAATAATAGCATTACTATAATTTGGGTATTTTTTTGTCCATTCTGAATCTTTCATGCATGAAAAACCCATAAAAAGAGGTATTGGTGCATTTAATGGATCATCTAAAAATTCAGTAGTAACTTTTTCATAATCTCTATGAGGATAAATCCAAAAATTACTACTTCTTAAATTTAGTTCTTGTGGCGTTCCATCTAATTTTACAAAACAATACATGTGTTGTACAGATGATTTTATATTATCTAATATATTTTGGTATACTTTTGTTTTATCAGTTGGATTGACCAAACGTGTAAAAGTATTTTTCAAACCAGTTGCACTTACAACAGTATTACAATAAATATTGTCACCGTTTTCCATTCTTACCCCATATACATTATTATTACTTACTAAAATTTTATCTACTTTTTTTCCTACTAATACTTCTCCTCCATAATGTTTAATAGTTTTACATATTTCATTTGCAATAACACCAGTACCTCCTTTTGGAAACCAACCTCCTTCTAAATAATGATTTACAATACTTGCATGTATAAAAAAACTCGCTTTTTTAGGTGTAATACCATAATCTCCAAATTGACCAAATAATACGGATATTAATTCTTTATCATTAAATATTTTACTTACAACATCATAAGCATTTTCCTTGCAATAATATTCATAATCTCTATCAAACCAACACAAAAATTTAGATAAAAATTTATATGGAAATATTTTTAGCATAAAAAATAAATCTTTTTTGGCTATTTTTTTAATTAAATTAAAGTATTCATTAAAAGCTTTTTCTTTAATATGTGGAAATTTTTCCATTAAATATTTTTTAATATTTTCTTCTCCTGCCTCAAATTCATAATGATTATTTTCAATAAAAATTTCATCATATACATATCTATTATCTTTTCTTTCCCAACCTAATTTACACCATTCTATTGGATTATATGAAATTAAATCTAATATTAGTTTTCTTTTCTTAATATTTCCTATATAATGTAAACCAGTTTCATGTTCAACTCCCCTGTCTTCAAAAGAATGAGTTGCACCACCTGCAATATAATGTTGTTCTAAAACTAAAACTTTTTTTCCTAACTTAGATAATAATCCTGCAGTTGTCAATCCTCCAATACCACTACCAACTACTATCACATCAATATTATCTGGTATATTTTTTTTAGTATATCTATTTTTAGTATAATTTTTATTATTATCTATTTTAACTTTATTTATTTTTATTTTTGATTTATTTAATTTATTATAAAAAAAATAAACAAAAGATGCTGATAAAATAGTTATAGTAATTATCATTTTATTATAAATTAATGAATTTGTTTTTAATTATATTTTTTAAGAGGTAATTTACTTATACCCATCATTTTCATTTCTGTTTCGGCTCTTTCTTGTTTAAATTTCTCTTTATATTTATCAAATATTTTAGCTGCATCAGGAATAACTAGTTCTAAAAATTGTAATGCAGGTTTCATAATTTGATTTGTAATATAAAATTCATAATCTATCTTTAAGTTATTTTGTTTAATATATTGTGGTGTTTCAATTCTCTCTCCTTGTAATGCATCTTTTCTAAGTCCAGGAACTTTAACTGCAATATATTCAATTCTATCTCCAGATTGAGGTGCATTACCTGGGTCACGTTTTTCAATTCTATCTGCTAGAACAACATGTGCAATTCTAGTCCAGTCGGCATAACTTGATTTCATTTTAAGTGTCTTACTTGTAATGAAATATTTGATATTATATTTACCTTTAATCATTCTATCTAAACATTCAATTGTATATTTTTTTGCTCCTTCAGGATTTCTTTCATTTATAAGACAATTAATAATACCACCACATATTTTTTTAACTATTGGAGCATTATCACGTCTTTTCAATACAATACCATTATAATCTTGCTTATATTTATTTACATCTTCTTCATATTTGTTTCCAACATATCTCTTTTTAGTGAGAATCAAAAATGGAAAAAATGTCTTTTCATATTCTAAATCATGTGGAAATGGAAGTCTAGATTTAACAAGTTCTCCTGTATATTGACCCATTTTAAGACTCATATTTAACGTTCTTTTATCTGTAATAGGATTTCCTCCTTCTAATATATCTAATTTATTAATTATATTTTTATTTTCAATATCCCAATATGGTTGAATGATATAATTTTTTAATATTCTTTTTATAAAATTATCAACGTTTGTATATATTTTGTTCTTTAAATTATCATCTATATCTTCTGGTTCTATTCGCATATTTCTTATTAAATTTTCACCATGTCTAAATAATTTTACATCAAGTAAATCTTTTAATATTTTCTTTGGAATAGTATTTTTATTAAATATATATTGAAGTGTCCATATCCATGGAAAATAAAATCCTTCCATATATTCTTTTAAAAATATATCAACTCTATCTTCAATATCTAAAATATCCTTATGGTGAGATGGTTTATCTTTAACCATTGGAGGAGTTGGTAATCTCATACTTGTTATATTTTTTAAATTATAATATTTATTATGAGATTCTTCCCATAAATATTTGTATTCAATTGGGAAAAAATATGATATCAGTTCTTCTGAAAATTTAATAATATCTTTGAATAATTTTAATTTTTTACTATTATTCATTTGTTTATTATTATCTTGAAATCTATAGCTTGAAAAAATACTATCAGTGTCACCATATCTAATTACTGGTTGAAATGTATAATCTTTTATTTCTTCTGCTACATAATTTTTAATATTTTCTATAAATTCATCAGATTTATGTTTTAATTCTTTCTCAATAATAAAGTTAAATAATTCATCTTTACCTTCCTTCATAGCATATTTTAATCCACCAATTAACCATGGTACAATATTTTCATCATATTCTTTTGCAAATACTAACATTTCTTGTCCTGTACTTGTTGTACATGCAGCAATATCTCGTTGCTTAACAGGGGATATATCAGCACCTAATCCACCATAAAGTGAGTTAGCTGTAATTTTTAGTGCTAATTGTTTAGCATCAAGAATGTTCTTTTTAAATTGGTCAGTTTCTTTTTTCATTAATCTTTTGACTGCTTTTCTTTCTCCAAGTAAAGACTGTAAAATTTTAGGAACAATTCCTAATTCTCCATTAACTTTTGCAAATCTTCTGTATTGAATAGAACCGTCATATTCAATAAATTTAGCATTATAATATTCAATACCAGGAAGATTATCATATTTTTGATTATAAACAATTGTTTCATGACTCATATTTTTATGCATAATACTAGAAGGATATAGAGAACTATAATCCTTAACCGCCAAAGCATCATATTCTACATTTGGTTCAGGGTCAAATACAATTGCTCCTTCATAAGAAGGTAATTTTTCTAAACTTGCTTTTTGAACTGGAAATACATATCCTTCTTCTCGATAAACTTTCATACAAAATGAAAATAATTTAATAATTTGTCCTCTTGTAAATAGATATGATAATGGTACAGAACATACATTACTCATCTCAATATTCTTTGTAACTACTTCTAGTTTATTGATAAGTAATCCGACTAATCTACAATCTTTAACACAATATTTAGCAACAATTGCTTTATCTTCTGGACTACCTTGCCATAAACGGAAAATATCTTTTGGTCCAACATCGTCTTTTGCTTGAGACCACATTAATTTATATTCACTTTCATGTTCTTCTTCTAGAAATTCTTCTATTTCTTCATCTCCTTTAATAGTAAGTATTTTATTTTCTTTATCTATACTAACAATTTTATATTTTTTACCAATATTATCACTAATAAAATCAAATACTTGTTCAATATGAATAAAGTCTTCTACAAAAATATCATTAATTTTTTTACAATGTAAATCATAATAATAATCATTTTGTTCTTCAATCTTAATAATATCTCCTTGGATAAAATTAGCAGAAACATTATCTAGTTTATAACTATCTAATTTGTATGTTTTTTGAACATCTTTCATTAAATCTATACTAATTCTACCAGGTGTTGAAAACATTCTGATTCTATTTTCTCCAAGTGCTGCACTTGCAAGTTTGAAATCTCTAAATTCAAATGTTTTATCTTTAAATTTACTCAACATTAAGATTTCATTTTTCAGATTAAGAATTTTATTACATCTATCATAAATATATGCATCGTCAAAGTAATGTGTATTATATCCAGTAATAATATCACAATCTGAATTTTTAATTTCTTTTATCCAACCCTTTACAAGGTCTCTTTCTGTATCATAACTCTCAACAATAATATCATCTAAATCTGCTGTTTTACCCAAACATACGATATGTTGTCTGTAAGGTGATGATTGTCCAATATAGGTATAAGTTGAACCAATTTGAATAATTTTATCTTCTTTTCTTTTAGCTTGTGGAAATTCACCGTCATGCGAATAACATTCAATATCATAACTACAAATTCGTAAAGGAGCATTTACATCTTTTTCTATGGGATTTACTTTTCTCCAATCACAATTTATTTCAATATCACAATATGTTTCTTTTAAAGATTTTTTTACATTATAAAATTTCTCAACTTTAACCCAACCACTACCTTTAATATTTCTTATATGAAAACATCTAAGCATTGGTGGAAGATTTGCTTCAAATGTACGATAAGCATATGGTTTATCATTGATATTAGGAAATTTATATTTTATTTGATTTACTTCATATTTCATGAACCGATTATATTTATCTGTATTTATTGCAATATGACCATTTTCCAAAATACAGGAAACATATTTATCCTTTGTAATTTCTTTAATTTTAATTTTATGAGTTGTTGCCCTATGTTCCCCATCTACAATGAAAGTTTTACTTAATTCTTTATCAGCTTTTTCATCATATTCTGAAATATTATATATATATTCTTTTACTGATTTTTTATCAAGATATATTTTCATTTTATCTGACTCAAATTTATATCGAAAAGATTTCATAGCTTTACTATTATTAAAAATAAGTTGAGCGAATAAATATTTTTTACCATTATCAAAACCTTCGGGACACATTTTTTCAACTACTTTAATAGCAATAAGATGTTTAGCGTAGGATTGCCAAACAAAACTACCCTCGCTCAAGTAATTATATAATCTTTTCATTTTCATTTTAGCCATAGACAATGACCATTTTTCTGGTAGTTTAATGAAAAAATATGGAGTATAATTTTTCATTTTCATATATACTGATTTTCCATCCATTGTTCTACCAAATGTATGAATTATATATACCATATTGCTTGAATTATCATATTCTTCTTCACTATCTTCTTCTAATTCCTCATTTTCATGATCCTCAATAAAATCATATATTTGAAATTCTAATGCCATTATTAATTATAATAAATAATTATATTTTATATATAAAAATCAATTTTTATGTAAATTATAATTATTTATTATATGCTTATATTCCAAATATACCATAGTATGGAATGTACTAGTTCCTGTTCATGTATCAAGGTTCTTTTTATGAAGTTGAGTAATTATAATTAAATAAAATTAAATTTATTAAATTTAATTTTAAATAAATTTTAAATAAATTTAGAGTGGAATACCATCATTAATCATTTGATTAAGTTCAGCATTAAGGTCTTGGACATATGAACCAAGATTGAATACTTTTGAAGCTGCACCTGCACGGGGTCTAAAATCTGGTGCACTAATACGAATACCTTCTAATTTAATTTCATTAAGAATTTTTTTAACAGCATCTGTTACATCGGTTCTAACAGTTTCTCTTATTTTATTATTGCTATCTCTTTCACCATTTGGTAATCTATTATTTTCAGCTACAATTGAATTAACATATATTTGAACTATTCTTTTAAGATTATTTGTAAGTTGGTCTGTAGATATTTTTCTACTACCAGATGTAAAAAAGAAAAGTGGCATTGGATATCCCATTGGTCTTAAAACACCATTGTGGTTAACGTACATATATATATATCTATATATTTTTTTTTAATTAAATTAAATTAATTCTTTTAGTAATTCAAGTTCTTCACGCCAAATATTAACCGAAGTTTTACCATCAAGTGTATCATATTCTGTTTGTTTATTATCAATCATTTTCTTTAACTCTTCAATCTTTTCATACGTAAGATTGTAAATAGGCATACTTAATAGATAATTATAACTCTTTTTATCAGTGCTATCTGACATCTTTGGAAATCCATGTTCTTCCAATGATTGTTCAATATCTGTTCTCTTACGATTATTAACTTTTAATTTCTTTTCAACAACCATAAGAATAAACTTACATTTCCATGTCATTAAATCGAGTTCATTTCTCATAATGTTTAACATATATTCTTTTCTCTTGTCATACATTGAAAGTCTTTCATCATAATATTCTTTTATAATTTCCTTAATACTGGTGTATTTTTTAATACTACCATTTAATGAATACAAGTGCATATTAGTTAGTCCAATCTTTCGGATTAACTTAAATTCTTTCATAATATCATCGTGGTCAGGAATCATATCTTTATTAAATTCAATTTCGAAACTAATATTTTCATCTGTATTATTATCTTTATAATTTGTAAAACGTTTTGTTTTCTTGTTAAGTTCGGTATCTAACATTTTTTCAAGAAACTCTTTATAATTTTGTGTCCATTGAAATACTGGTAATTCATTAATTACAAGATAATCCTTCTTTGCCGTTTCTCTAATACTATATGTACCATGTAATTCAAAATTATTTCGATCTATTTTTACAACATTACCATTAAATTTGTTATAATATGGTCTCATTGATTTATATTTTTCTCCATCCATAATTCTAAAAATATTTTCAATAATATCAACAGGATTAAAGTTAGGAATCTTTGTACTAAATCCAGTTCCAATACCTTCTGCACCATTAACTAGTACCATAGGAATAATTGGTGCATAATATTCTGGTTCAATAGGCATACCATCTTCCTCTTGATTTTTCAGAATTGGAATATCCATACGATTAAATATAGAGGTTGTATGTTTTGGTAGACTTGTCCAAATATAACGAGGGGAAGCTGCATCCTTTCCACCTAGATATCTTGTACCAAAATTACCCGCTGGTTCTAAAATATTAATGTTATTACTACCAACATAATTTTGTGCCATACCAACAATTGCACCATTAAGTGACATTTCACCATGATGATATGCTGCTTTATCTGATACAAAACCAGCTAATTGTGCAACTTTAACTTCATCTCTATCTAGTTTACGTAGTATAGCACCATAAAGAATTTTTCGTTGAGATGGTTTTAGTCCATCCATAATATGAGGAATAGACCGACTAGTATCATCATTTGAAAAATGGATTAAATCTTTATGAATAAAATCATGATAACAAATATCGTGTTCATCATATTTTAGAATATTTTCTCTATCATAATTTAATAGCCATTCTTTACGATTATCTGCTTGTTTCTTATCAAAAGCAAGTTGAATAGCTGTATCTGTTCTTGATTTCATTTCTTCATCCATATCAATAATATAATTGATTAATTTATCATTAATTCCTTTGAAATAATCTTTACTTTCATCTTTAGTACTTGTACCAAGACCTTTATAGTATTTAATTTTATAACCTTTTGGATTTGTATTACTCCAATTTTCATATTCAGTTAAATTATAAAATATTTTTACATCTTTTCCTTTGAATGCTTTTACAATTGGAGTTGAAAGACTAGTTATGAATCCTTTACGTTCTAATAGTGCAGGCCACATATGATGGAATAGATTCATAACCAGACCTTTAATGTGTGAACCATCAACATCCTGATCAGTAAAAATCATCACTTTTCCATAACGAAGAGTATTAAATTCTTCATCATTTTCATAATTATATTCTGTACGTAGACCAAGAATTTGTTTAATATTATTAATTTCTTCATTAGCCATAAGTTGTTTTGTACTCGCTTCTCGAACATTTAATAGTTTTCCTTTCAATGGAAAAATACCATAAAGATCTCGTCCAACCACACTCATACCAGAACGAGCACAACCAGCTGCTGAATCCCCTTCTGTTAAAATTAATGTACATTTATTACTATCCTTACTTCCTGCTTTATTTGCATCTTCTAATTTTACAATTCCTCGAAGACGAACTTGTTTCTTACCGTCACTTTTCTTAAGTTGTGAATTTTCTTTGAACATAGCTAGTTTAATAACTTGCTCAACAATACCACATTTTGCTAATTTCTTCATTAGAGCATCACTTGGTTCATACTTCGACCCAAATTTATTAACTTTTGTAGTAAGAGTATGTTTACTTTGGGAACTGAATGCAGGATTAATAATAACACTATTAATAAAGAATACTATATTTTCTTTTACAATAGTAGGAGACAATTTAATATCCTTATTTTTCTTTTTAATAAAGTTATTAATTAAATTTTTAATAGTATTATCAATTACATAATTACAGTGAGTACCACCTTTATATGTTGATATACCATTTACAAAACTAATTACTTTATTATTAGAATCAGGAATATAAATACATCCTACTTTCCATCTTTCGGTTTCTTCATAATAAACTGTTTCATCTGGATAATAATAACTGATATATTTTTTAAAGTTATTACAATCAATCTTCTTACCATTGAAATAAACTTTAATCTTACCACTAGATGTTCCAGCTAAATCTATAGCTCTGCGATAAAATAGATTGTAATGATCATTATCTAAATTTTCAATACCAAAACGTTTTAAATCTGGATAAAAAGTTACTTGAACATAACTATTATTTTTACCATATTTAGTTACTTTTGGTTTCCCAGAAACACTCATATTATCAGTCCATGTTTGCTTAAATTTTTTACCATTATTATGGTCTCCAATTTCTACATCAAATTGAGTAGAAAAGATATTAGTTAATTTACTACCATATCCATTACGACCACCAGTAGTTCTTTCCTCCTTATCATTATAATTAGAACTAGTTAATAGTTCACCAAAAATCATAGAGGGTACTAGAGTTTTATGTTCAGGGTGTTCCTCAACCGGAATACCCGATTGACCGTTATTATATACACTAATATAATTTTCATCTTTATTATAATCAATCTTAATTGTATCACATGTTGAATCATTTTCAGATGCATCTCTAGCATTTACAATAATTTCATCAAATATCTTAAATAATCCAGGAACATATTTTATTTCCTTTTTTAAAATCTTATTTTCATTTTCATCATATATATCCATTTCTTCTGTTGATAACTCAATATCTCCAATATATGTATCTGGTCGTGTTAGTACATGTTCCCTTGGTGTTTTTTTATCGTATTTACTCGCTCGGTTTGTCATTGTTAAAAGTGTGTTATAATTATATCTTTATATATTTTTAATCAATTTTTTTAAAAAAATAGATTAAAATAATATTACTTGTATTCTAATTTAACTTTAATTCCTGTTTTTTCTATTTCAGTAGTAAATAATTCAATCCACTTATCTCTAATATTATTCATCCATTCTGGATGATTATCAATATATAAAATCATTTCTTTTTGATATAGTTCTGGATTAAGAGATAAAATCCCACTATCGATTTTATCTCGCCGCTCGGAGTAATAATTTGTTAGTGGAACCCATTTATTGTATAATTCATCCTTTTCAATAAATTGAATATAAAACATAATTTTATTTTCAAAATACCGAATACAACTATTTTCATGAATATTCGTTTCTAATATTTGTCCACTACTTCTTTGAATTTTAATAGGTAATCCTTTCCAAGAATGATTACAAAGTATATTAAAAATTGCTTCAAAATACATATTTGCAAAGTGCATTAAACTTTCATTTTCTGGATGATATTGAATACATCCATACCAATGTTGATTATTTAATTGTTCCGCACCATTTAATCTTTGCATAATCAAATTATTATCATCATAATTTTTTCCAGTTAATTCGCACATAGTTATTTTTTTAGATGAAAAATGAGTTGATTTAAAAATAGTAGAAAAAAGAATCTCCTCTACTAAAGTATCTAATACTATTGTTGCATCAGTTGTAGTATCTTCGTGTTCTTGTATAGTAGGTAATTCTTCAATGTATTCCTGAGTAGGACTCATGTTTGTTTCTTGAATATCGCGTTGAGATTCTATTGTTGGAGTAGAAGTTGTATCCGTTGTATTCATTAATTATATTGTATTTATATTATTTTATTTTTAATTCAATTTTTTAACATTTCAAATAAATATATTTAAAACATTTATACATATATATATATAATGACAGATATTAATATTTCTAAAAACAGAAAGGAACATATAAATAACTTAATTAATAATAAAACAGATGAATTTATAGAAGAGGACCAAAATAATTATGAATTAAAAGTTTCTTTACTTAATGTAGATTCTAGATTTAGAAATAAAATTCCAAAAAATATTATTGATAGTGATTCTAAATTCTTAGAAAATAATCCAATTAATGTAACAAAAGATAGTAATGAAATTAAGATTAATTATAAAAACCATCATTTAAAAGTAGGTGACCAAATAGTAATTAAAAATGTAAAAAATAATGATATAAAATTAAGAAATGCAATTTTTTTAAATATTGGATTTGATTATTTTTTAATTAAAATAGAAAATCATGGTTTAAAATCAGAATATAATGATAACTTTAAATTAAATATAATTATTGATGATAATATTGAGATAAATGATAGAATGATTGGTAATATACCACTAAATTCAATAATAGGCATTCACAATATTTATATATTAGAAGAAAATGATAATAATATTAGAGATGATGAAGTTGATATACTCCTTGAAAAACTAAATATAACAAAAGAAAGATTAATAAAAGATTATATTTTTATAAAATTACCATTTAAGTATACAAATGAAAATAAATTAAATAATAGTATAGAGTTTAAAGAATTTGAAAATTTAAAAAAAATTATTAAAATTCAATATTTAAATATTGGTTGTATAGAATTAAACTTTATTAATTCTGATTATCCAATTAATAATAATCAATACCAATCATTTCAAGAAATAACAAAAGTAGAAGATAATTATATTTATTTTAATACAAATAAATCTGCATTATATACAGAAATTAGTGGAGGAAATAATGTATATATTGGAAAAGTAATTAATACAATTGAAGGTTATCCTGATGCAAATAATTATACGATTGATTTAAAAAAAAGTTTTACAAATATAGTTAGAATGGAAATGATAACATCAGAAATTCCATATATTGATTTTAATATAAAAAATACTATTAATAAATCAAATAATATAATACATTGGAAATATTTAGAAGATGGAGACTTTATATATAGTATTGATATTAATCAGGGTAATTATACTCCAAGTAATTTAATATCTAAATTACAAGAAAGAATGAATTCAGTTGAAAGAATTTCTTCAACAGAAACAAATAAAGTATTTAATATTTTTGAAATAACATTTGATAATAATTCAGAAGAAATGAAATTCACCGCTTTTAAGAATAATTTACTTCCTAACTCTTTAACTGTAGAAAAAGATATAACATTGGGTACTGAAGTATTAAAATTAAATATAAAACAAAATAATAATTTTGTTAATATTGGAGATACAATTGTTATTTCAGGTAGTATAAAAATTGGGGATGTTCCAGCAAGTGTAATTAATACTACTCATACAGTTTATGAAGTTAATAAAGAAACTGATATATATAGTGTAATCATTCCTGTAGATTCTGATAAATCTTATAATGATATAAATATTACTGGTTCTGGTGGTCAAAATGTAAAAATTCAAATTCCTGCTCGTGTTAGTTTATTATTTAATCAACCAAATAGTATTGGTAGTATATTAGGATTTAAAAATGTTGGTGAGAGTTTTGCGGTAACACCGTATTTAAATATTATTTCTAATTTTACAGATTATGTAGAACCAATTATATTTGATGAAATTGGTAATAAAAATCCATCTAATTCATTAATCAACTTGAATGGAAATAATTATTATATGTTACTATATTTAAATGATTTTGAAGGTGTAGTGAATGATAAAGATTTTGATAATTCTTTTAATAAAATATTATTGATGGGTAATCCAGGTGACATTATGTTTAATACATTTGTTAATTCACCATTAGAATTCGATATCCCTGTATCTTCATTAGAACAGCTCAAAGTTAAATTTGTATTTCCAGATGGTTCTGTTCCAGATTTTAGGAATTTTGACCATAGTTTCACATTAAGAATTGTTGAAATGATAATAAAACCAAACAAAGCTAGAATAAATCCAAATAAGACTTCTTATGAAGATAGTCTTATTCAAATTTATAATAAATAAAAAATATTTAATCTATCATTTACTTGGGGGTAAACCTACAATATTTATACATTTTAATATTCTTGCATGATTTATTACGTACAAGAATTGATTTTCAATAACTACTCTCCAATTATTAATAGTCTTAGGAACAATTGTTTCAAAGTATGGAGTAATATTCTTTAATTGTTCTTTTACCTTATCATCTAATTTTAATGGTGATGTTTTAATTAATGTATCTAACATATTGTTAATTAAATCATTAACACTTTCGCTAATTATTTCATTTTCTTCAAATTCATCATTAAATACATTTGTATTATTTAAGACTAGTTTTTTTGCAAGAATTTCATAATTATTAATATTAAAGTTTGATTTATCTAAAATAAAGTCTACTTGTTTTGCATTTAAATTCATATCAGAATATCTAGTTAATGAAAAATATTCAAATAATACTTTTCTAACTAATGTTTCAATACCAACACAAATTACATTTTGAGTTAAAAATACAAGTAATTCTCTAACAAATTCTTTTATTGGGTTTACGGTTTCTCCGTTATGGCATATGTATTCATTATGGAAATAAACCTCACAATATCCACTTAGATGAGAATAAAATTTAGATAATTTAGTAATTAAATCATTGTTTTTTAAATCTTTATTGTTATCATTATGAATAGAATATTCATAATTTAAAAGATGTTGAATAATATTTTCATCTGAATTATTTAAAAGATGTTGAATAATATTTTCATCTGAATTATTTAATTTTACTTTTGTATTAAACATTTTTTTAAAACCTTCCATAAATACTAATCTCTCTCTTAATTTATTTATTAAGTTTTTGTATCTTTTTATAATATTGAGTTCAACTTCATCCATATATTTTGTTTTAAGTAAATTTTTACTTTTAATGTTTTCTAATTTCTCTACATTATAATTATATAGTGATATTTTATTTAAGTATGCTATATTTTGAATAGGTAATGATTCAGAAAGATTATTCATTTCTTTAGTTTTTAATTTAAATATTTTTTCTTCTTCTTCTAATTTTTTAATTTTATTTTCTAGATTTTTCTTGATATTATCAATTACAATATCATTATTACTTTCTGGTATTTTTAGTGTACCTAATATTTTATTTAAATATACATTTTTAAAATCTATCTTTCCTTTGTTAATTAATGTTAAAATATTATCTAAATCATCATACTTAAAACTATTATTAAAGTCATACATTTTTTCAGATAAGAATTGTTGAGTTATATAATTACAAATAGCAAATGACACTTTTAAATTATTAATAATATTAAATCCTAATTTTTCATTACCTATAATATTATTATAAACATCATTATATTGATTTTGTGTAAAATCTGCCAATTGAAAATCATATTCTGGACGAGATATGAACTTTTCTAAATTCATAATATATTCATTATAAATAAATTTTTGTGGAGATAAATTATTACTTGTATTAAATGTTTGAAAATCTATTAAATTATTTTCATTTTCATCTTTAATATTAAGAATATCAAACTTAAAATGCTTTAATAAATTAATAATAGATAATTGACCTTCGTTATTTGATGTAAATAAATTACAATTATTATTTAATAATAATTTTACTATTTCTTCTTTAATTTCAACTCTAAAGAATTTTTTGTTAACTCTTATTGAATTGTAATTATTCGGATATAATTTATATTGTTGTTTAACATTTTCTATAATTTTATCCATATTTTTATCCGAAAAATTATAGTAATTTTTAATAATATCTTTTTCTCTTTGATCAATCTCTCGTATTTCATTGCGGGTTGGTTCTTTATCCAATAGAACATTAAAATCCAATTCGCCAAAATATTGTTCTACTGAATCAGTTATTTCATCTGATTTTCTAATTAAACCTGTAAATAATGTATATCCTATTCTATAAACATTATTTTTAAGATATTCAATAACTAATTCTTCTGTATATTTTGCTACAAGTAATTTGTTTTGTATATTTACCATGTCATTTCTTAAATTTTGTATTTTATCTATATTTTTATCTGTTATTTCTATTTTTGTTGCATCTATTGCATCAACCGCTTTTCTTGCAAGACCATTTATTGTATATTTTAAAAAATCATTAAAAACAGATTCTAAACTTGGCGGTAATTTAGAATTTTTACTTGTTATAAAATCAGCAGCAATAATATCCCTACTTATAAAAAATCGTCTATTTTGAATATTTTCAATAATATTATCGAAATCATTTCCTGAATTATATGAATGATAATTACCAGTAAACTGATTTTTTAATCTTCGTGAATTAGTTTTTTTAGTATTATTTCTTAATTTTTGTTGTGTATTTGTTTCATTTCCAGGATATATAATATTTTTATTTGGATTATCAAATATAACTAATGGTTTAGTTCCAAGTTGATGATATAAAAATTTTGGTATTCTAACCATTTTGCCTGTTCTATTCAAATAGTAATACAAAAATAGTAGACCATTTAATCTATTAACTTCTCGATTAAACTCATCGATGTTAAATGTATTTTTTGGAAAATACGGTCTTAATTGTTGTGCTGTATTATATGGTAAATTATCAGAAGTAATTAAACGACTTGTATTATTCTGAACTTTATGAAAAAATTTCTCTTGACTTTCAAGGGCATTTAGTATTGGATAATAATATCCAATTGCTTTTGAGTATAATTCTGTATTCCCACCTTTTAATTTATTAAACATTTCACGTAATCTAGATAATATTCTATTTTGTAGCTCATTAACGTTATTTGAAAATGTCTGTAATAAATTAAAATATGCTAAATATGTAGGTGGTCTATTTAAATAATCATTAGCAGATAAGGGGTGAAAATAGTATGTATCTTGAATACCATTATTTGTTCTATTATAATTAAATAAATTTAAATCGGTATTCCATATAACACCAGCGGGATTTGGTATATCAGGTATATTTGTTAAACTTGGAATTAAACCAATAAAATTTAATCCAAAGTGGTTTGCCTCTATTTGTTTTAATAAAAATAATTTTCTTTCTTTCATATCTTCAGTTAATGCAGTATTATCTATAGTTTCATTTAAATATTCATAATCTCCATACAAGAAATAATTAATCCTACTTGGTATTTGATATTGAGAAATTTGCTCGTATATTTTTCTTAAATCATTTGTATTAAATAAGCTTCTAAAATATGAATCAATATCTGTATCATTTAATTTAGTATGTTCCATATTTGAATCATCTTGAATATTTTTTATTTTAGCAAATTTAGTTGGTTGTAAATATAATGATTTTAATCTGTCTATAAAATTATTTAGTTTATTGTCAGAGTTCCTATTTTTATTAATATCAAATAATCTAATGAGAACTAATATATCAACAATATTTTGCAATAATGGTTTATGTTCCATCTCACTATAATAATGAACTATGTAAAACCCTAATTTTTCACTATCAATCATTCCTTTAATGTCTTTGTCATTTAAGTTTAAATATTGTTTATCATTATCATCAAAATTAATAGGATTATTTTGGAAATATTCATTTGTTAATAATTTTATTCTTTTTAATTTTTTATACTTGTCGTCAGTTGTAATAATATTATTTATATTATTAGTTATATTATTATCATATAGTAATAGTTCTATAACATTAGAATAAGATGTATTTACCTCACCAGTATTAATTTTAGATTTAATTAATAATGGTTTAAATACATTATAAAGACTTTTTAAAATATCGCCACTATTATGATAAACTGCGGAACATAATAATACAATTCCTTGTCTTAGTTCTATTTTTAAATTACTATTATTAGCTCCATTTTTAATTCTGTCAATACCTTTATAAGCACAACAAAATACATATAAATAATGCCCACGATTAAAATTTTTTCTTTTCTCAATTAATTGTAGTAAATATTTATAATTATCATTAGCTACATCTTTTAATTCTGTTATTAATGCATCTTCAGAATCAAAAATATTATCATCCATGGCAATACTATAAATATATTCTACAATGGTATTTTCAAGAGTATTTCCACTAAGAATAAAACTATTATTAGGGAAATTATACACAAAATTAAAACTATAGGGTGTTGCTGGTGTTGCTGGTGTTGCTGGTGCTGCTGCTGCTGGTGCTGCTGGTGCTGCTGGTGCTTCGTAATCATAAAGTAAACTGTATGCTAATGCACCAACAATTTCTTCTTCTTTACTTTTACCAAATAATCTTCTAATTAGATTTATATCATTAAATTCATCAATAATTTCCACTTGTCTAGAACCACCAGCAAATGTATTATTTTCATAATCAATAATATTATCGGCATTATCTATACAATTACTATGAATAAATTTATTCATATCATTATACTCATCTTCGTGTCTTCCTAAAGATGTCATTGTTAAATTTCTTCCTATTTTTCGAACAAATTGTGTTAATAATCTCTTATTAACTTCATCTAAATCAATCAAACTAACTATATTATTGTTTTCTAATGTATTACTAGTTAAATTACTAATAATTTTATCACATTCTTCTTTAATATATACTTTATAATCATTATTTTTAATTACACTTAATCCAGATTCATCATTAAGTGGATATGAATTTTCTGTAATAGTATGTAAATCAATATTACCAGATTTTGGAAATTGATTCCATTTTTTTTGAATTAATCTTATAAATTTATTTAACATTACACCAAATAAATTATTTACTGAAAATGTTTCTTTTGTTTTTGTATCATTTATTAATTTATTATATTCATTCTGAAATTCTAGAACAATATTTTTTGCTTCAACACTTGTACCTATAGAATTTTCAATCGTTTGAAGTATACTAGTTAATTCTGGAGCTATATTATCCCCTTGTTTTAAAACTTTATTAAATATTTGTTTTTTAATACTTTTAATAAATTCTATTTTTTTTGTATCAATTTCTTTATATCTTGGAAATAAACTTTTTTGAATAATTGGATTATAATTTTTTATCATACTTCCAAATAAATAATGATATGCATTATTATTAAAATTATCTGCATAATTAATATCTACTCCAATTTCAATTAAATATTCTACAATAGATGCATATTGTCTTTCGCATGCATAAAGTAAAGGAGTAATATTTTCTCTATTTGGAGCATCTGGATTAACATTTTCATTATAAAGAAATTTAATAAATTCTAATCTAACTAACTCACTATTGTTACCGTTATCTAATATTGCAATATGTATTAAATTATTACCATTATTATCTTGTATTGACAAAGGTATTTTATCTCTTAATGATATATTTTTAATCTCAAAAGTGTCCATATTACTAGCAACACTAAATAAATTAGCTACTTTATTACTATCAATTTTGGTTGTTAATATATGTGGTTTATCAAATCTATTCGCCATTATATTAATATATATTATAATTATATTTTATTTTTATAAATTTAAATCGATTTAAAATATAATCTCTATAATTTATAATTATGGATCATAGAAAAAATCACAAATTATCAGTTAATAATCATATATTTAAGTATGGACCATCGGTTGAGATAAAAACTATATCTCAAAATGAAAGAAATGCTTTATATAAAACGGCTATATCAAATTCAGTAGAAGATGTAATAAGTAATAATATTAAAGTCCAAGTTAATTCAGAAGTTAATAATTTTGTTACTTCAAATATATCAAATATAATTGAGGAGTCTGATATTATTAATGAAAATATTACAAATATTGTAAATAATAATATAGAAATTCCATTAGATTTAGATGTAGATACATTAAATTTAGGTACTGATTCAAGAGGGAAAATTAGTATGACAACAAATGTTCACGTGGAAGGTAATACAATTATAGCAGATGGAGATAAATTTAATAATTTAACTAATATATCTCAATATGGTATAGTAACTGATAAACCAGTTTTTATAGATAATAATATAACAATAGATGATAAAATATTAGAAGTAAAAGATGATAATTTATTTTTTAATGGTAATAGAATAAAAGATATTGATAAAGATGAAATATATAATAATATTTCTGCATTTTCTGTAAATGATAATGACGATACTTATACATTTTCAAAAGTTGGTATAAATACATCTAATCCAAATGATTATAATTTGACTGTAAATGGAACGGCAAATATTAAAAGTGATATTGTAATCAATGGTAATTCTAAAGTAGATGGTGATTCTACAGTTGGTGGTGATATCTACTTGGATGAAGATAAAATACATGTTGTAGATGGTGAATTATATTTTAATAATCAGTTATTAAGTTGTTGTACATATGAAGGTAAAAAGTTTTACTTATGTTATGATTATAATACAATAAATTTAACAGACTTGGAAAATGAAATTAAAACCCAACTTGAAGCTAATAATATAACAACAAAATATATTAATTTTACATTTGATTCTAGTATTGGGGTAAATATGACACTGAGAACAGATATTTGTTTAAATGCGTTTTATGAAGAAGAAACAATAAAACAAATTGAAAATGCATACAATTTAGTAACTGCGGGTAACCTTAACATAACTATTGATGGTATAACTAGAACAGCTGTTCCTGAAATATATTTATTAAATACATATTATTATTTTAGCGACTTGAGTAAAAATAATTCATTTAAGCTTGTTAAAAGATACGATGAAAATAATAATACTGCAATAATGAATGGTTATCAGGTACATTTGGTAAATATAAATGGTAAATATTTACAAAAAGATTTAACATTTAGTACAAGTGGAAGTAATAATTTATTATTAAAAGTACATGCTTTTACAAATAATTTCTTAACTGAAAATAAAACTTGTTTTGTTAACATAACAGATGGATTTAAATTAGAATATTTAACTGGTATGATGATTCATGATTCATGTTATGCTACAAATAATTTAAAAATTTCTAATGCAAGTGAGTTTAGTAGTTTCTATCCAGAAAGAAAAGATTGTAAAAAAACTTTAATTTTAGGTAGTAATTTTGATGAAAGTACTTTTACACAGGATGAATTATGGACAAATATTGGTATTAATCCAACAACATTAACTGAAGAAATATTTTTAGCAACAAATATTGAAGATTATATAACAGACCCAGCTAAGTTTGATGACGTATATTTAATTGACCAGCGTTGGTTAACAATAATTGAAACTGATGGTGTTGTAACATATGGTCAAACTTACAATAATAATGATTCAAATTCTAAAAAATTTTTAAATGGATATAACTTTTGTAATACAAGTAATGTTCCTGATTATGTATTTCATAATACTTATAACTTAGAAACCATTGAAGAACATGGTAATTTTATGTTTAATAATTATCATTTACCAACAGTAAAAAGTGCAAGATATATTAAAAATAAAGAGGATTTAAAAAAAGAAGATATATTAGAAGAATTAGAAAAAGCACATATTTATATTTACCAAATGAATGAAAGGTTAAAAATGCTAGAAAAATTAGTAAAATAAATTATAAATAATATATAAATAAATATTGTATATTATTTATAATGTCTTTATTTAGACCCGTTAATTCATCGGAATCAAATCTTTATACAATAAGATTAAGTATTGGTTCTGGTTCAACTGTCGGGGTATTTAATACTGGTACAACATCATTACCAACAGATAGTATTATTGCCTCAAATGATTCTTCTAACGCTATTACAGTTAATCATTTATCAAGTCCATCTTACAGTAATTTACCAAAAGGTTTTTACATTAAATATATAATAAGTGGTAGTGATACATATTTTCAAGTTGTATACGGAAAAGAATTTACTGAACAACCAAATGTTAGTATAATATCTCATTCAGAAATAGGAAATTTCTCAGGAATTCCAATAATTCAAAAAGGTGATTTATCATCAACTACTAAAAACTTAACTTTTGCATTTATAGATACTAAGGGTACGCATATCTCACCTAGTACTGATGGTTCAACTGGATTATTAGGATTTGATTTAATTATAACTGGTCCAGTAAAAATAGGTATTACTACTGGAAATAGTAACAAAGGATGGGCACTCAGTGATAGTACAACTGTAGACCCAACAACAACATATACATATATGGATGTTAATTTAGGTTCTGGTTATTCTTTAGATGATTCAATAATAATTTCAAAAAATTTAAAATTATTAAATAATAAAGGAGATATAAAAACATATGCTTCAAGTACTAGTACATTAGATTATAATAATACTGTTTGGATTATAAATGGTAGCGTAAATTTAACTAATTTAATACCAGTAAAAGGAATGATATTAATGATAATATCTGATGATACAAATTTTAGTGGATCATCATATACATCAAATCCTACTGTAACATTAGGTACTGATTGTACATTTAATTTTCAAAGTCAAAATTCTTTAACTTTTACACAAAGGGGTGATTCTATAATATTATATGGTACTAGTTCTTTAAATTTTGTTATTTTAAATAAGACATCAAGTATCACTGTATCTTAATTTCTTAAATCTTTAAAATTATTTCTCCAAGTACCACCTTGTGTTGAAAGTAAACCTCCAATATTTTGAGATACATCAACATTACCATGTGGAACTGAATCACATAAAAATTCATCAATTGGTTCTTTAACGTCTTCAAGTTTTAAGTTTTTTTTTAATTCAAGACTGGTAGTTGCACCAACTTTATTTTTTATTTCTTCAAAATATTCATTTCTTGGTTTAAAATTTGTATTAGCACCTCTACCATCACTCATAACAGCAGGGCAACTATTTGAATTACCGAATACATTATTTAAATCGCTCATATAAAATATAATAGAAAAATTATTATTATATTTTATAATATTTAAATATTTATTTTTTATTATTTAAAATATCTGTTGCGAGTTCAAGTTTTGTTTTTTTTTTACTATTTTCTTTATGAATATCTATATTTAAATTTTCTGCCATTTGTTGTAACTCTGGTAATTTATTGTTTTTAAGTAGAGTATCTAATTGTATTTGATTATCGTTTTCACCATCAACAGCTTCAACCATACTTTCCATTAATGAAGAATGGTGTTCTTCTTCATTATCATTAGAATAAATTTGAACATCTGATTGTTCATTACTATATTCTTCTAAAGTATTTTCATCTAAATTAGATATATCTATATTAGGTATATCTACATTTTCAATTTCATTAATCATGTTTTCTACCTCTGCTAATTTATTAATATTAATATCAATATCTATAAGTTCAACTTCTGGTTCAGCAGATGGTGCATTTAATAATTCGTTTGATTGTTCAACTAATAGTTTGGCTGATGGTTCAATAGATGGTTCAGCAGATGGTTCAGCAGATGGTTCAGCAGATGGTTCAGCAGATGGTTCAGAAGATGATGGATTTAATAATTTGTTTGATTGTTCAACTAGTGATTCAACTGATGGTTCTGAAACTTCCTCTTTACTATTTAAATTTGTAGCATTAAATGGAAAACTAATAGTATCGAAATTATCAGGTTTTTCAGCTGATTTTATTTCTTGTGGAGTTTCTGGTTGTGGTAATGGTAATTGAAAATCTTTATTTTCATCTTCTGGTAACGCTAGTTCGATTGGTTGATTATCATTAGAATTGTTATTTTCTATATTTTTTAGTTTATATTCTATTTTTTCAATTCTCCTATATAAAAAGTATACAATCATTGATAAAATTATAATCAAAAGAAATTTATAATCTAACATCTTAAACTTCATATATATATTTAATATATATAATTGTTTATATATATTAAACTAATTATTTTCTAATTATGATTAATATATTTATATATGAAAAAAGATACTTTAAAAAATTATTTTATTATGAATTTAAGGAGTGTTGTAATTTTAATATATTTAAAAGCACTCCGTTTATATTCCATGAATATGTTAGAATTAAAATATTATAATAAAAATTGGTTGATTAGTGTTGGCAGTACCTTGTTTTCATTAACATTAACCCAAATGTTTGGTTCTAAAATAACAGATAAAATTTTAAAAGTATATGATAAGGAAAATTTAAAAGCTCGTGAGACTGTTGCCACTGCTTTATCTATTTTTTACATTTTATTTTTAAAATTTGTTTATATGCTTATATTTTTTAACAAAAATATTTTAGATGGTAAATATATACAAGTTACAATTATTTCAATACTTTCAATTACTTTTTATAGTATAACAATAAAACCATTTTTTAATAATTCTCATGCAAGTCGCTTTTTAAATTCATTAATAAATGATACAATTTTATTGCTTGCATCGGATTTTATTGCAGACGCAAAAATAGATAATAATTTACTTGATGTTGAAATTAGTACAATTGGTACTTTGTTTAGAATTATTATAAATTCTATAATTACAATTAAATTTACTAATTCAGTTTAAATAATATTATATTGATATAAAAATCTAATATTATTTAATTATAATGTCTATTATTTACGATGGATTAAAAAAAGATATGATAAATTTAGATAATTTTATATTTAATTCACAGCATAAAAAATATACTATGTATTCTAGTGAATTTAAAAAAATAATTATTAGTAAAATATTTAATTATGATCAAAATATATCATTTACTATAAACCTAAATGGTGATTTATTACATAGATGTTTTTTTGAAATAGATATCCCAATATTAAATTTGACAGATAATATCATAACAAATAATGATTATAAAATTTTGAAATCAAATAAATTAAATAATTTAGAAAATGAAATTGATTACTATACAGAAGAATATAATAATTTTTATAATTTTTCAAATATTCAATTAATTGTATATAGTGAAATTATAAAATTATTTGAATTAAAAAACATTACATTAGAATATTTACAATCAACAGTTAATTCTGTAGTAAATAATTATTCAGATGTAATAGTAGAATACAAATTACTTGTAGATGAAAGTATTATTAGTCATGTTGATATAACAAGTTATATTACTAATTTATCTGAATTAAATATTAATATTGTTTTAAATGAAATAAAAAAAAAATATACAAATATTATTAATTATCTTGAATATTATCATTCAAATAAAGTATATTTTCAAAAAGAATTTGATAAAATTAACGAAGGGAAATTATTTTATAAGTGGGTAGATAATTTAGCACATCATTATTTTAATAATTTTGAATTTGATATAGATGGTGTTATAGTTGATAATTATAGTAATGATTTTTTACATATTTATCAATCGCATAATATAAAAAAAGAATCAAAAGATAGTTATAATAAATTAATAGGAAATAGTGACGATATATATATTAATAAAGGTGTTCCAAATTATATTTATACGCCATTACTTTTTTGGTTTTGTAAAGATATTAGTTTATCATTACCATTAGTTGGTTTAATGAATAGTAAATTAAATATTAATACTAGAACAAATAAACTAGATAATCTAATTTATTTTCAAGATTGGGAAAATTATTATAATGATATTATTACTTTATATATTCCACGTAAAAAACATATTATCGATGATGATAAAAATATAGTTAGTAATTATGATTTAAATTATAATAGTGTTGAAATATTGATACCTGAAAATATTTATGTTTATAAATGTAAAAGAATTGATAAAAAAGTACTAGATTATAAATTTTCTGGAATTGATAGTGATAGTATTTTAAATAATTATGGTTCAGAGGATTCAGATGGTAAATATTTATCATTAGATGATTTTATATATTTAATGAATAATTTAAAAACAGATACATTATTGAGTAATAATACAAAAATATTAATAGGTGATTATCATTATTTTATTGATTACAATTATTTATTAAATCTAGTACCTAAACCAACAGTTAATTTAATAGCAGAATATTGTTATGTTGATGATGTTGAAAGAAAATTTTTAGCAACAAATAAACTTCAATACATAACTGAAACTCATGATGAAATTATATTGGATATTAATAAAACATCAATATACGATACAATAAATGAATTAAATGGTCTTGTAAAAGATATATATTATTTTTCACAATTAAAATTAAATACAGATGGTAAATCAAGATATGGGGAATCAGAATTAAATAATTATAAAAATAAATATATTGAAAGTGTAGAATTAAAATTATCAAATGATTATAACACATTAGAGTATAATGATTTTAATCCATATTATTTACTATTATCACAATTACCAGAAGGTGTAAAATTAACTACTTTTTCATTAAATCCGAATGAAATACAGCCATCGGGAAGTGTTAATATGTCATGTATTGATGGTAAAAATATAGAAGTATTAGTCAATGATGAATACTTATCTGAATATTATAATAATAAAAATAATCCAAATAATAGTGGTTCAATATTCAAAATAATTTATACTAAATACAATCAATTAATTGTTGATAAAGGTAAAGGTGCATTTAAATATTATTAAAAATCAAAATCATCAATTTCTGATGTAAAAATATCAACTTCAATTACTATTGGAATAGGACTAGTTAATTGATTCAATTGTTCTTTAACACATTCAAATAATCTAAATGTATCTATTAAATCTTCTAAAATTTTATTCATATTATCAAATACATATTCAACATAATTACATTTTTCACTATATTTTGAATCAAAAAAATCATTATATGATAATAAACAAATTTCATATATTGAAAAAAATTTATACCCAAATAATTTATATATTAAATTTAATCTATCAAATATTTCTGTTTCATTAATTTCTTGATTGTATATATCACATGATTCTATTAATTTTAATTTTTTGTGAAAATGAATATTTCCAATACAACAATCATTATAACTATGAAATTTTTCTTTTAAATTTACCAAATATTCTATTTGCTCTTTAATACTTTTTTTCCAAAAAAAGTATCTATTAAATGCGGTTTTGAATTTTTTTATTTTATCAATTAATTCTTTTTGTTTTATTAGATTTTTATAAAAATCATTTATTATATTCTGGCTTAAATTATAATCTTTTAAAAGATATAATAACTTTCTAATATCTTTTTTAAAAAATAAATGAAAATGATATTTCATCATATAGCGTATTAACAAAGTTAAATTTTCATCGGTAATCATACTTTTGTGAATAAATATATATGTTAGTAATAAATATGGATTTTCTGTTATCTTTATACTTTCTTCTATACCATCCCATTGTATCATTATAAATTATATATAAATTAATATTTTAAATTAAAAACCAATATATTCAATTTGGTCAACTCTTAGAGCATCAAATACAGTATTAAAATCTTCTACGCTACATTCTCCTTTATCAACGACTGATTGAATAAGAGTTCTTACATTATTATCATTTACAATTCTATCCTCTGATGCAATTTCAACATTTTTAGCACATCGATATTTTTCAAACCTATACTTTCGAAGAGCAAGTTTGCAGAAATTGAATCGATTTTCATCAGTATATTCATCAAGATATTTTTTAAGTAGGTTAGCTTTGTATGTTGACATAGACATTATATATACTAGATTTTATACTAATTATATATAATATCAATTTTTTTATTTAAATTTATTTAATATTAAGCTCATTTTTTAATTCCACTACCATTTCCCAATCTTT
>CEUJ01159087.1_pt1 | contig 30506 bp, 27 predicted proteins | sample 361531 | NCBI WGS metagenome assembly CEUJ01 (sample SAMEA2622842, study PRJEB7988) | marine metagenome | biome: marine biome (ENVO:00000447); feature: marine epipelagic mixed layer (ENVO:xxxxxxxxx); material: "saline water (ENVO:00002010), including plankton (ENVO:xxxxxxxx)" | depth 140 m | reverse complement strand
GGATTTTAGAGATTGAAAAGCCCTGCGCATTACTTGCTGGCATGGGCGGTCAAACCGCACTTAACATCGCTAGTGAACTCGCTCATTCAGGTGTCTTGGATGAACTAGGTGTGGAATTGATTGGCTCGGACCTCGATGCCATCGACAAGGCAGAAGATCGAGACTTGTTCAACAAAGTTTGCCAATCGATTAATTTGCCAATTAGTGAAGCGATTGCCTGTAATTCAATGGATGAGGTAATCTCAGCGTCAGAGAAAATAGGGTCTTGGCCACTATTGATTAGGCCAGCCTTCACATTAGGTGGTTTAGGAGGTGGCACCGCGTGGAATGTTGGCGAGTTAGTCGAAATAGCCACATTGGGTTTGCGAAATTCAAGAATTAATCAAGTACTAATTGAAGAGTCGATTCTTGGATGGCAAGAATTGGAATATGAAGTGATGCGCGATGAGGCTGATAATGCCATTATCGTCTGTACGATGGAAAATATTGACCCTATGGGAGTGCATACCGGTGAATCGACTGTAGTCGCACCATTACAGTCATTCTCAGACCAAGACCACCAAGTATTGCGTGACCAAGCATTAGCCCTAATCAGGGCGTTGAACATCAAAGGTGGCTGTAATGTTCAATTCGCTTTCAACCAGTTTACTGGTGAAATAAGGGTTATCGAGGTGAATCCACGTGTATCTCGTTCCTCAGCCTTAGCCAGCAAAGCTACTGGTTATCCAATTGCAAGAATTGCGGCAAAAATTGCGGTAGGCTATACCCTTGACGAATTGCCTAACCCAATAACTGGAGATGGTACAACTGCAGCATTTGAACCGACTTTGGATTATTGCGTGGTAAAGATTCCTCGATGGCCGTTTGATAAATTTAGAACCGCTGATAGAACTCTTGGAACATCAATGAAATCAACAGGAGAAGTAATGGCAATAGGAAGAAATTTTGAGGAGGCATTCTTGAAAGCATGGGCTTCTCTTGAGCAGGGATGTCCTCATCCAAGGCCTTTGACTAGGGCTGATGAATCTGAGGGTGAAACGATGGCTGATAGGGCTAATGAGCCGTTGCCTGATGAGGTGTTAGTCGATTGGTGCAGTATTGCTACAGACCGCAGAATGGGTGCATTGATTGAAGCCTTTAGACGCGGATGGAGTGTCGAGAAAGTACATGAAATAACTAGGATAACAAGATGGTTCTTGTATCGATTCGAAAACATTGCAAAGATGGAACAATCAATGGTAAGTCTTTCATGTAATCCAACTGAAATCGATATCGATTTGTTGAGAGAATGGAAGTCTAACGGCTTTGCAGATTCCCATATAGCTGATGCGCTCAATTCCTTCCCAGCGACGGGTTACAAATCACTGCCAAGAGGTCGCGATGAGGACTCTGTTATGCGTCGCAGACATTCTCTCGGATTACATCCTAATTATCGAATGGTTGATTCTTGTGCAGCCGAATTTGCTGCTAAAACTCCATATTACTACTCAACTTACGAACCAAGTTCCAATACTGGAATAGACCACATACCTAACTTGGCAAAACGAACCAAGGAAAGATATGTGGCTATTGGCAGTGGTCCGATTAGAATCGGTCAAGGGATTGAATTTGACTACGGTTGTGTGCACGCAGTTATGGCAATTAGAGAGGCCGGGAAAGATGCAATCCTGATTAACAATAATCCCGAAACAGTCTCAACAGATTTTGACACTTCGGACCGACTTTACTTCGAACCCTTAACACTCGAATATGTGACAGAGGTGCTATTACGTGAACAAGCGCACGCAATATTACTCCAGTTTGGTGGTCAGACCGCAATCAATCTTTCACAACCGTTAGATAAGCGACTACCTGAGTTGGAAAAATTAGGATTAAATCTGCAAATCGCGGGTACCTCGTGCGATGCAATTGATGAAGCGAGTGACCGTGAGCGATTCGAAAAATTCGCTAAACGGGCTGGCTTGACCATGCCCCGTGGTTCAACTGGAATAACTGCGGATGATGTCCGCAACTCTGTAGCCGAAATTGGCTATCCTGTCCTAATTAGACCGTCTTATGTTTTAGGTGGTAGGGGAATGGAGATTCTATCTAACGAGACTCAGCTCGAGGCTTATCTCAACGAAGCATATCTCGCACCGGATAAGCCGCTACTGGTTGATGAATACCTTGGGCATGCAACTGAAATCGATGTTGATGCTGCATCAGATGGCAAAGAAGTATTGATTGGGGCGGTTATGGAGCATCTCGAAGAGGCAGGAATACACTCTGGAGATTCTACTTGTTTTATCCCTGCACAGAATATTTCTGATGAAATGTTAGAACTCATAAAGGAACAGACTAAGATCATCGGATTAGGCTTGAATATAGTTGGGTGTTTTAATATCCAATTTGCTATACAAGGAGAAAATTTGTATGTCTTGGAAGTGAACCCCCGTTCATCCCGAACTGTTCCGTTTGTGGCTAAATCATCTGGGCTGCCACTGGCTCGTATTGCTGCCAATATTACCATTGGCATACCGCTAGCCAAACAAACAATTCCGGTGCGGACATCAGGTAATGTGTGCGTTAAGGCCCCAGTGTTCCCATTCATCAAGTTGCGCGGTCTTGATCCAGCACCCGGACCTGAAATGAAATCCACAGGTGAAGTATTTGGTTCGCACCAAGATGCAGATGTAGCTTATCTCAAAGCTAGACTTGCAACTGAGGTGCCAGTTGCTAGTGAGGGTGGGGTATATCTAACTGTGAGGGATGATGATAAGGCAAATCTTGTGCCAATTGCTCAACAACTAACTGAATTAGGTTTTACTTTGTACGCAACCTCTGGTACTGCGGATGTGCTTCGTGCCAACAGTGTCCCAGTGGAGATTGTCTACCGAATCAGAGAAAGAATGCATCCTGATGCTTTAGATTTGATGCGTCAAGGCAAGATTTCATTCATCGTAAATGTTCCAACCATCTCTGGAGGCGCAGTTAGAGACGGCAATATGATGAGAAGATTGGCAGTGGAATTGAATATTCCTTTTGTTACAACAATCAGAGGTGCAAAGATGGAGGTCGCGGCAATTGGAGCAATGATGAAAGGGGAAATGGAACCTGTAAGATTACAGGTAAATTATTGATATCAGCAATTATCAAATGCTTCAATGATATACTTTGTTAGTGGACTCGTCCAAGCTAAATCGCTAATACCTTCCTCTCCTTCCGAAGCATAGATTCTAACAACATCTCTCACTCTTACATTACCATCAGACGACCTTGCGAGTATAGTTGCGGCTTTAACCACCTTACCAGTGCCGTGCGGGTCATAAACTGTGTCCAAAGCCTCCTTTAGGAACCAGTCTACTTTTCCACCCTCCTCGCCGTCATATTTTTTGACAACTTTCTTTGGACCAAACATTCCACCCGATTTTTTTGGTTTATCCTTGGCTTTTTCTTTCTTTGGTGTCGCTTGAGTTTTAGTCTTTTGAGCAGGCTTCTTTTTTGGAGAATCTTTCTTTGCAACCTCTGAGACGGTTTTTGCCGCATGTTCTTCTGAAATTTCGGCTCGAATTTCTTTCTCAAGTTCTTTTCTGATTTCTTTGCTGAGTTTGGCTCGAAGTTTTTCTTCTATTTTTCCGGCGTCGTTCTTTGCTAGTTTGTCGTAGGCATCGTCACGTTCGTCCTGTAGGGCTTGCATGACATTGATATAATGCGAAGCAACTTGAATTAACGCAGTTTCCATTGATGCCTCTAGTTGCATAGAGACAACTTCACTGGAGGAATCACGCCACTTTCGCCATTGAAGCATAGTATTAGCATGAATATCTGAACCACATTTCGGGCAATAGCTTCGCTTTGGTGGCTTGAGCACTGGAATAGCCCGCATAGCATCCGGATCAATACCTTCATGTTCACCACTGGCAACATCGTGAATGTGAGTTGAGGCTTCCATTCCAGTGTCCATAGCAGTTCTAAATAATCCCTCATTTAGGTCTAATTTGCCATCTTCTATTAGATCCCAAGCGTTAGTGCCTCGAACTACAGCTCGAACTGCAGCATTTGCAGCAGGTGAAGAACCCCAGTCTCTAGCGATGTTTACTTTGTTAGAGGCTATTTCCATTTCATTTGACATAAAAGCGTCTGCTAAGTCAACTTCTTCACCCTCGGCAGGTGCAGCAATACCTAGTTTGATTGGATTTGCACCTTCTTCTACCTTGGCAATCATGTCGAATTTTTCCGCCATTGAAAGGTCGTCTCTAAGTCTGATGACTTCTCTAAGTTGGTTTAGGTCGTGACCGGTTGAGGTAATTGGTCCTTGGACATCCATGTCATGACCACAAGAAAGACAGTATTTGGCTGCGGGTTCGACATCTGCTTCACAGATGGGACAGTAAACACCCGCCATGGGGTATGATGAATGCCCCTATCATTTGAATAGTGCGGCGGTTATCTCGATACATATGCTGATTGTGGTGTTAGTCAAAAGATTCCATGCATTGTCTAAATTGGCTAACTATTTGTTCTCGCTCAAGTTCCGCCAATATGGGGGCTAATCGTGGGCCTTTGCGGGTTCCCATCAAACAGGCGTATGAAACGCTGTAGGCGACTCTTGGCGATATTTCAATTGATTTTGCCGCCTCAACAACACATGCTCCAATTGCATCAGAATCCCACTGGCAAGTGCTAAGCATTTTGATTAGGTTGGCAAGTACCTTTTTTTCATCTTGGGAAAATTCGGCCAGCATGTCTGTTGGTACTTGTTTTATCATTTCGATACGCATGTCATCAGGGAAGTGTTCTGAGTTAATCCAAGTTCGCATTTTTGTCAATCTATCGATTAATATTTCTGATGGTGGGTTATTGGTATCAAGTCCAAGACTTTCCCAGACCATTTCATCACTGGTCTTGGTCTGGGCAAGCAGTGCCAAATGTCGAAAGGATACATTTGAGGAATTTGAGGATGAATTTTGATTTACAGAGGATAGTCTAATCGCGCCCATTAAATCTTCTAATTGCACTTTTCGACGCCGTGATAACGATTCGTCAGACAGTTCGGAAGTTAAATCACGGGCACAGGCCCTTTCGTATTCATCAGCCAGGTTGACCAAACTCATTCCCGCATCAAATTCAATCGCTTTGTTCGGCTTTGATTCGGCGATTAGGAATCTAAGAATCTCAGGCGGTACCAAATCTAAGGCTTCCATTGGTCCTATTGTATTTCCAGATGAAGATGACATTGCGCCTTTGCCTTTGAGACTAATCCATTCGTAAACTAGAGGCTGTGGCGGGTTGTATCCGAATAATTGGCAGATTTCTTTGCCCGTGTCGTAAGAACCTCCGGATGCCCCGTGATCTTTGCCAAAGGCCTCACAGGTGACTCCAATCCAAGCCCATTTTGCCGGCCAATCAATTCGCCACGGCAACTTTCCTTCACCTTTAGAAATATCAGACGAGCCAACATTACCATTAGAGTCGGTAAAATGAACTAATGGATATTCATAACCTGTGACGGTCACTCCTTCTAATGATCCATGCTCGTCCAAGGGGCTCCATGGAAACCATGATTGAGATAATTCTCGGCCTGAGACTCGCTCGATTATTTCTCTTATTTTGTCGGCGTTATCACAGGCAATTTTTGAGCAATCAGCGAACATTCCGGATTTGTAGGACTGTAAATTCTTGACAATTCTCGGCCGAACTCCTATTTTCTCAAGCGCTGCGAGAAATGGATTTAAGAAATAATCAGCGTAATTGAAACCATCTTTATTGAACTGCTCATAGTTAGGCTTGCCTTCATTATCCGGTGCAGGGATATTTCCAATTTGGTGGCCGATATATTTGCTGTATTCCTCATCTAGGAATGGATAGACTCTTCTTAGCGGGTCAGCATCGTCTACAATGAAAATAAAATCAACTTCTAGACCTGCATCCCTTGCGGCTCTAGCAATCATTTCGCCGGTTAAGATTTCTCGTAAATGCCCGATGTGGAATTCACCGCTTGGCGTGATGCCTGTAGAAACAATGTGTTTTGTTCCTCGACGCGATAGATTTACTGCTACCACATCAGCCCAGTGCATTCAATCACCTCAAACAGATACCGCTCTTATGACCCCTCTTAGGGGAACGTCACCTATTTCGTTCCTCATGGTTTTGTTGACCAAAACAATGACTAAACCAACATCGCCACCAGCATCCTTGATTGCTGAGATAGTCTTGTTGACGGTTTTTCCAGTAGACAGAACGTCATCGATAATTACTACTTTTTTGCCAGATACTTGGCCATATTTGTTGGATAACGAACCGGAACCATCACCCTTGTCCGTGGTTCTGAATACCGTAAATTCACAATCTAGAATTCTAGCAACTTCGTGAGCAAACGATATGCCATTAATTGAGATGCCCACTATTGTATCAATATTGTCGAAGCCGAGTTCCTCATCCGCAACATCAGCCATAATGGTACCAACAGCTGAAATTCTGTTGGGTCTGACTCCGATGGTGCGCCATCCAATACGGACGTCACTTGGTCTTTCATCGCCTTGGCTTCCTGCTAATAGCCATGAAATAGTATCCTGTGAGAGAGATAATTCATCAGCAATTTGCTGGCTGTTCAAGCCTTCTTTGCGTAGATTCATTGCAGTTGTCCGTAACTCTTCAATACTAACTACCATTTCTATCGAAGCAGGCTATGAGTCTCATGTTCATCAAACCTTTCATGAAAATCATTAACCAATGATTGATTGGTATACCAAGCATTGAAGAATGAAACCATCGACCAACAGACATGGCAGACTTTGATTATGAGGCTTTACTGGACAGGGCGCGCGATAAAATCCCTGAAAACATCTCCAGTAAATCACGCTGGAAATTGCCTGAGCCACAGATTTTAATCGAAGGTTCCAATACCATCTTCCGCAATTTTAACGAGGTTGTTTCGATGATGGATAGAGATGATAATCACGTTTATCAGTATATCTTGAACGACCTTGGTACCTCTGGCTCAAGAGATGGTCCAAGAGCCAGATTCAAAGGTAGGATTCCTCCAAAGAGAATTAAGAAAACCATCGTCAATTATGTAAATTCATACATTATTTGCAGTCAGTGTTCATCTCCCGATACCATGTTCATAAAAGAAGAAAGAACGACGCTATTGAAGTGTCAAGCCTGTGGTGCAACAAGGCCGGTTAAACTTTAATCGAGATAGGTTACAATCTCAGATAGAGGTTTTTTCTTTACCTCACGGATTTTTTCCGGGAATCCTGCTTTGACAAATCCGATAATTTCTTCTTGACTGAATTCTATAGAAAGGGCATCATAAGTATCTCGATCTCTTGTAATTGACCCTGTTGACCACTGAGAGCCAACGTTATTCTCCCACAGTGATAGTACCAAGTTGTGTAGGGCACAGACCGAAGCAGCATAGTCCTCTTTCTCTCTAAACTTGTCATTAGGTGACTTTTTTGAGGTAACGACAATCAATAGTGGTGGTTTCATAATCTTAGCAATTGCTCGTTCATTGTCGGTTTCAAAATCTTTCGATTGCATCTTTTCTGATTTGATTTTCGCTAATCTCGATATGGTTGGAATTAGGTTTTTACGAGATTCATTACCGAGGACATAAAATTTCCATGGATGAGTGTGTTTGTGACATGGTGCGTTAGAAGCGGCAAGTAGTGCTTGCTGCAGTATTTCGTCGCTGATTTCTTGGTCGGTGAATCTATATATGCTTCTGCGATTGTTGATTACATTTTGCAGGCTCGTCATATTGACACCGTTCAAATCTTGTCTATCTTGGCTGCAAGAATAAAATCGGATTCATGTAATCCATCTATTTTGTGCGTCCAAATCATGACTTTGACCCGGCCCCAAGATAGTTCGAAATCTGCATGGTGACCTTCAGATTCACAGATAGCGCCTGCTGAGTTGACAAAATCTAACGCTGTTTGAAAATCTTTGAAAGAAAATGTTCTCTCAATATGGTGGTCAGCAATAAGTACCCAAGCCTCGTTAACTTGAGCCATGAGTGGTTCAATCTCCTCATTTGTTAATGGAGGAATGCCACCTTGACACGGAACACATTGTTTTTCATGGAGAGCCAAGTTTTCATCCCCACAAATGAGAGTCGTCTTGACGACCTTTTACTTCCTTCTCGACCTTTTCGTGTAGTGATGATCTTCGCTTCATATCTGCTCTCTCAAAAGCAAGCAGTTCCTTGTCGTCTATGTAAGCAGGTCTAGTATGGGCAATTAGGGTTATTTTGACAATTACGTCTCTTGCAACATATACTGTTTGTCCTTCATCGGTTAGCACCTCGATACTGGTCTTTCCTGATGATAGTAGTCTACCTCTTACGATTGTGTTATCGCCCTCTTTGAATGCTCTTGCATCGAGTAAAATTTCAACTAAATCGTCTTTTCTTAGTCCGTGCCTTCTTTCAAGCAAGTCACCATTGTGCACGCTTGCTATATCGTTCAGGCTTGGAGAGCCCATTTCTTCCCAGATGGGTACGGCCCATTGTGGTAGTTCAGAGTCAGTTTTCTTTTTCGCCATGTGTCAACCTAAGGGCGAGTGTACTTTAACCTCGCTCTCAAAATTAAATATCAATTCACAATCGAGGGTATGGATTCTTGAACTATTGATTTCCAGCGACAATTAGGGGATATCATGAAAGTGTCTTGGCGAGGTTTGCCCACAGTTCTCACTAAGGAGGAACTGTTAGACAAAGCCTATTCAAGAGCCAAGAAGGCCGCCGATAGAGTTGATGATAGCGACCGTATATTTAGGGTAAGAAAACAACTCAACCGCATGATACAAACCGCTTCGGATATATTATCAACATACCTTATGGACACAGTCAACCAATGGCCATCTCTTGACCAGTCTCCGCAATTTGATGTTTCGATGATCGACGCTTGTGTTGGATGCGATGACTATCGCCACCATCTATCAATGTTGCAATGGGCTGCTAATCAAATCTCAAAGATAGCTACCCAAAACACCAAGAAAATTACTAGAACTGCTAAAGTTGAATTGATGCATGAAGCAAGAAGAGAGGCTTATGGTCGAATATCCTCACTAATTGGCAGAGTTGGGCCCTCCCTAAAGTGGTTGAGTGATGCTCGAGAGATTTTGAAGAAGTTGCCAAGTATCGACCAATTATCGCCCTGTATCGTAGTTTGTGGAGCCCCAAATGTTGGCAAATCTGCGTTTATATCGGCTCTCAGCTCTGGCAACATGGAAGTCAATCATTATCCATTTACCACAAAAAGAATCCATTTAGGGCACTTTACCTTTAGAAGACTTCAATATCAAATGGTTGACACCCCGGGTCTTCTTGATAGACCGATGGAAAAGCGTAACGATATTGAAATGCAGGCTATTTCTGCTCTTGAAAATCTTGGTTCACTAGTTCTATTCTTGATTGATGATAGCGAAAAGTGTGGTACTTCAATAGAAGAACAAAATAATCTGCTCGAGGAAATTTTGGAATTATTAGCAGAGACAACCGTCATGGTTGTTTCTACCAAGGCTGACTTGCACAAAGAGCAGCCAGAAAACTGGGATATAGTTAGCCAGGCAGAATCAGCATACATTGAACTTGGAGACGAGGTTTACACCGAATTGCCGCTCTTGATTGATAGTAATGGTTACATTACTATCTCAGCCTTGGAGAATGTCGGAATGGAAGCTCTAAAAATGGAAATAGTTCGAATTGTCAAAGATAACACTCCCGTTGACCCATTAAGTTTGCCAGAGGGATGGTACCGAGCCGATTGACTACATCTGCTCAAGTGGTAATATGCCCAAACCAATCATCCCGGATTTTAATAATTGTGAGGCAATTTCTGACAAAGCAAGATAATCATGATTTACTACACCGTTTGAGATTACTTTACAATCACGATAAAATCCATTGTAGCAGTTTGCTAGATTTAGTAACTGGTTAGCGAATAGATTCGGGCGGCTTTGAGATACAGATTTTTCTAAGACATCATTATGGATGACCATTATTCTGAGCAATTCGACCATACTCATTGGAATTTCAGCGTTTTTATCAATCAAACCTGTGTGATTTTCTTCGTTGAAAGCCACCCCTAACTCTAGACATTTTTTAGCAATCGAACGACTTCTTGTGTGGCTATACATGATGAAAGGTGCAGAGTCGGAATCAAATGAAAGCGCTTCCTCCCACCTAAACGTAAAGCCCTTGTCGGGGCTTACTTTGATTATGTTAAATCGTACTGCAGATGTTCCAACAGCCTCTGCTATTTCGGCAATTTGGTGTTCGCTGTAGTCTGTTCGTATCTCTCGAACTACATTCGCTGCGTGGGCTTTTGCTTCTTCTAGTAAATCATCCATGAAAACAACGTTACCCTTTCGTGTTGACATCTTACCTTCAGGTAATTTGATGAAAGAATAAAACAAAACTTCAGGAGATTTGTAACCAAGTTCATTTAATGTCATTGACACTTGTTTTGACTGTAATTTATGGTCTTCACCGAGGATGTTTACTAAATTGTCACACTGAGTAAATTTCCAGATGTGGTAGGCGATATCTCGAGTTGCGTAAAGCGAACTTCCATCCCCACGGCGGAAGAAAAACTCTGTTTTACCCTTCAATCCTCTTGCTCCGAGGTCAAGATACTCGGCACCATTATCAGCAACTCCATGGATTTCCAAACTTGCTAACTGTTCCATAATTCTGCTGACGTCACCGTTGGTTACGAACATAGATTCCTTGGTAAACTCATCAAAATTTATTCTTAATCTGCTCAAGGTTTCCAGCATTCCGTCTAACACAGGTTGGTAAGCATTCTGGAAGGCCTGTAAAACCTCGTCATCCCCATTTTCACTTGCGTGAACCATATCAGCAATCGCTTTTTCTATGTCTTCCTTAATCGAATCATCATTACGCAATACTTGTGCGGCTTGATACCATCTAACTCTTTCATGGTCTGGTTTATCAGCCCACATAGTATTGACTGGTTCCCTGTTTTCGAGTATGCTTTCGACTTTTTGAACCTCTAAATTAGCCAGTGCCCATGCTAGAACAGCTACTTGTTTACCCATGTCGTCCACATAATATTCGGAACGGACATTATTGCCAAGCAGTCTATTTAGCCTCACCAATGTGTCGCCAAGTATGGCATTTCTTGCTCTTCCAACGTGAAACGGTCCGTTAGGATTGGCAGAGGTGTGTTCGATCAATACCATTTTTTCTGTTGCCGGCTTGTTACCCTCTGCATCACCAATTCTTACCTTGCCTGAGATTACATGGTTTGCCAGCCACGTTGGCGAAGCCCGGAAATTAAGGTAACCGGCAGTTGAATTAATATCACTAACTTCGTAAGTCTCCTCAATTAGCGACTGTAATTTTTCAGCAATAATGTTTGGCGCCATAGATAACTGTTTAGCAAAGGCAAAGCAAGGCAATGAAAGGTCACCCATTCCCCTCTCTCTCGACGGAGCAATCATCGATTGCCAGGCATTACCAGTAATTCCAAGTTCGGTTAAAGCAGGACTCAGTATCTGCTCAACATGCGGTCTTAGAATTTCCATAATATCACATCACGGGGTATCTCAGTATTGCTGCTAGTCCGCCAAAGCCCTGCATCAATTGTGAACCTTCCTCCGTATCGGTAGAAATGAACGATAAATCTGAGTTACCTTTTGCCGCCAAGACCGTTAATTCGTCGATTAGGGAGACGCTGCTCAATTCTTTCACATTGTCACCTTTCGCATCACATTTTGAGCAAGAAGGTAACTCTTCAGTCCTAGTTAGTGATATCTTCCAATCGTGACCACAAGACACACATTCGAGGTGGATTGAGTTTTTTCTCATTCCTTCCGAGATTAGTAAATTATCAACTGCGCCCATGTCTAAGGCTTTTTTTATCATCATTTCACCATAGGTTGCCTTGGGATGAGCCTTAACTAATTCTTCAAGGAACTTATTCATCAGTTGTCGTTCTGCGTCTAACTCGATTTCACCCATTAGTGTTCCCGCATTATCCACAAGTTCTCTTACTCCACTTTCGTTAGAGTATCCAACATCAAATGTGGTTTTAGCAATCTTTTTGCTTATCTCGTGATGGAAATAATCATTCTTAACTACGAAATCTTTAGTCGCTCCCGGACCACCAATTATCACCGCTTGTATGTTTTCTAAATTGGGCAGCCAATAAGAGCAAGCGTGCTCAGTAGCACGTTTGAAGAAATTATGTGCAGCTTCCTCAATCAGTCGTTCGAATCTCTGTGCAGATTGACCACCTTGGCGGTGTTTTCCCATTATGTTAGATACCAAGTGTTCTTGAACATGAATACGTTTGCCAGATGCTATGCCATACGCTGCTTCAGCGCGGTCAATTACGAACAATGCATAGGATTTCTTGTCAACCAGCATATCTTCTAGTTGAGTCAGTTCAAAGGTTGAATCACAACGGTATCTGAATGATAGCAGTGCCTGCGGAGGCTCGTCAACAACAACATTCACCATACGAGTTTTATTGTTACCAATGATGATTGCTCCGACAAAAAGTGCAAGCCCATTTTCTCCGGGGGTCTTGAAACGATTTAATGTCGATATTGCAGATTCAATTGCGCCTTGAACATTTTTTCTTGTACCTTTTGATTTGATATTTGCAGCTTGCCCGTGCTCATTCTGCAACATGGTTCTAGCGTCTGATATTTGACGGTCAGGAGGGATGATAATAGTGACTAATTCTGTCCCAAAGCCTTTCATTTCTCTCAATTCTTCAAGGGCAATTTTGAGTCTTAGTCGTTTTGTTGCGATATCTGCATCACTCGACATAAAGACTCCTCTGTTTAATGGGCGTTGGATATAGCACTTGAAGCCTCGCTTTGTGATGTCAGAGAATTATCAATAAACACCCCAGTAGACTTAATTTGATGGTATAGTCTAAGTGCTTAAACATTAACGAGTCGGTATGAGACTTCCACAAGTCGTTGCATTAGGCGGTAGTCTGTTGCGGCCGGAAGAATCGGAAAGCCGCAAAATGTGGTTCGGGAAATTGCGCCAACTTGCGGTTCATATAGAGGGCAATTCAAGAAAATTAGGCATTGTTGTCGGCGGTGGGTTGCCAGCCAGAGAGGGTATTGATTTGGCTAAAGTTTTGCTTTCAGATGCTGACCGGTTAGACGAAATTGGCATTGCTGCGACCAGAATAAATGCTACCATAATTCAACAAATTTTACTTGACATAGGCTGTAATGTAGCACCAAAAATCTCACATTCAACCGAAGAAGCAGCGAGTTATCTTGACGATTACAATATCGTTGTTATGGGGGGCACTAAGCCAGGGCATACTACTGATGCAGTCGCAGTATCGTTGGCACGTGATTGCCATGCAGACAGTTGTATCATTGCTACCAATGTCAGTCATGTTTTCGACAAAGATCCCCGTAATTTTAGTGATGCAGTCCCATTTCATGAGTTAACGATAGCAGAATTAGTCAATATCACAGGAGTTAGTCGACTGAAGCCGGGACAATCCGCCGTTGTTGATCCAGTTGCCGTTGACATAGCGGCCAAAAATAGCATAAATTTGGCAATTTTAGACGGCCGAGATATTGACCTAATCGAGGCTGCTTTGGATGGGAATGAGTTCCAAGGTACGATAGTAAGGAGTTGATTACTTGGTGGATGTAAAGAAGATTAAAGAAAATGTTTCAAAAGTAACCAACAAGATTTCAAGCGGCAAATTACCCAATCATAAGCACTGCCGAATATGTGGGATTTCTATTTCACCAAATACAGATCCTAGGGTTTGTAAGGATCAAGAATGTATAGACCAGCATGAAAAAAATACTAAAAATGAAAAGCAAATGCGTATTTGGATGTTCATTTTCTTCGGAATATTTGCTTTTATATTCCTGAGTTCGATACTGCGCCAGTTGGTTTGATTATTCTTTATCAGTCTCTTCCAGCATAGTTTCTGCTGCAGACTCATCCATGCGTGTATCCCCTACGGACTTCAAACGGTCGCCAAGTCTAAACAAAGCTTCCACCGCTTCGTCAATCGATTTATTTTGTTTGAGGAATCTTATCGTTGGCCAACCACAATCGATTATTTCTGGATCCACCGTATTTTCTTCAATCCATGCTGAACATGCAGTGCCATGACAGAGAGCACTGAAATTATCAACATCAATCCAGAATGTTCTTCGGCCACAAACTGGGCAGTCCTTGCACTCCATTGCTGATAGGACGGTCATTGCATCTTCACCAACTATGTCAATATCCCAAACTACGACGCTGCTACTTACTAGCAGCATTTGCTCACTCTTTTTTAGAAATGCTCGTAAGACTTGCCAAGCTGTATCCTCGGTGCTAAAGCAACCAAGTCCTATTGTGTTGCCGTCTTCCTCGGTTACCGAAGGAACAAACACTCGGGATATTTGTTCGCCCATGATGGTGTTAAACCAATCAATTGTATCAATTCTCTCATTCAAATGGCCATTCTGCCTCTACTATTGCTAGGCCACCATCATGCGGTAATTTTGCTTGTGGTTTTTCAATTCTAATTTTTATTTTACCAACAAGAGGGCTCAAATTTATTCTTTCGAACATCTTTACCATCATCGTTTCCATCAAACGAATCGGTGGTGACTTAGCAACTACGTCATACGCAATGTTCTGCAAATCCGCATAATTGATGGTTTTTGTTAGGTCATCATCAAATTCATTATTGTTTATCTCAACCCAAATGCTGATGATAAATGGCTGCTTTACCTGGTGTTCAAAGTCATATGCTCCGTGTTTACCCAATACGGTAAAATCTTCCAAACCGACCTTAAACATCTAACTCTCTTCCCTTTCATGGACCCATATTAGATGATAACCGAATTGAGATTTTACCGGCTCTGATGTCGTCGAGAGTGGCAGACTCCAAACGGCTTCATCGAATTCTCTAACCATCATGCCTTTCCTGAACCAGCCCAAATCTCCACCTTTTTGCGATGATGGGCAAGTACTTTTTTTCCTTGCAAGTTTTTGAAATTCTTTAAGTTTTGAAATTTTTTGTTTTAATTGAATCGCCTCTGATTTTGAATTAACCAAAATGTGCGATGCCCATGCGCTTGGAGCCACCATGGCTAATCCTGTGGAACTTTGTTATTGAACATCACGGAATTAACAATTCAGTTCACAAAATGATATTGTCATCTGAATCGTGAGTGATTACCGTTTTTGGAACCGGTATTATATCTCGTCACCGGTCCATCGCTTGCCAACTTGGTGGTCGATGTCGAGGTGGTCTAGAATCCTTGCAATAATGAAATCAACCAAGTCGTCTATCGATTTTGGATGGTTGTAGAACCCAGGTGATGCGGGGATGATTATGCTACCCCATGATGAAAGTTTAGTCATATTTTCTAGATGTATAGTTGCATAAGGCGCTTCTCTCGGCACAAGAATTAGTTTTCTGCGCTCCTTCATGGCAACTATTGCCGAACGAGTAACTAGATTGTCACTAATCCCTGCAGCCATCTTACCAAGAGTAGTTCCAGAGCATGGACAGATTACCACAGCATCTATTTTGGCCGATCCTGATGCGGATTTGCCGCCAATATTTTTTTCGTCATCTAACATGGCGCCAGTGGCTCTTGCTAGTTCCTCTTTTGTCATATTACACTCGTGCTGTAGAGTAATTTCCCCAGCATTACTAACCACTAACCTTGTGGATTTTTCATGCTGTTGGAGTATCTCCAACAAGCGCTTTCCGTAGACAGCACCTGATGCGCCAGTAATAGCTACAACAATCTCGCCCATGACACCTCGACAGCATCAATTACTTTTATTCACTTGTTTTGTATTAAGGGCATAATTTAGTGATTTATCCAACGCGTTTAATGCTTGAGCAAACTGATTTGGTTCTATAGACCAAGCCACTCGGACCCAACTTTTCAAATCTTCACTAAACATGGAACCCGGGACTACCAGCAAATCATATTCTTTGCAGTGGTGGTCAGCAAATGTTTCAGAATTCAACCCATTAGGCAACTCAAAACACCCGAATACGCCGGCTGGTGGTTCGTTCCATATTATCCCGTACTTTTCAAGAACCAATCTTAATCGAGGAAGGTTTTCTTTTCTATAGTGTTGGATTGCTTTATCCACCAAATCTAACCTTTTGAGCGCCTCAGCACCTATTCTCATGGTCGGACTTGCCATAACTCCAGAAAATGTCATAAATATTCGTCGAGCGATTGCTATCGTGTTTTTGTCTGATATAATCCATCCAAATCTTATCGGACCCATAGCGTATACTTTAGTCAACGAATTGATCGATATGCAATTTTGACCGAAGGAATGTATTGCCTGATAATCTTCAAAACCCCGATATGCATCATTATATGCCTCATCAGCGATTACAATTACGTCGTTGATTGCTGCTTGTTCCATAATCCAAGTTTTGTCTTCTGGGTGAAGGTTCCAGCCACATGGATTTGAAATGGGCGTGATCATTATGATTTGTGATTGCTGCATTGCCGAATGCCACTTATCATAATCAATTCGCCACTCACCACGCCCATCACTTGGGGGTAATTTATCGATTTTAATTACTTCATCAGCGAGCAATAGTGCAGATTGCGGTATTGGCGCATAGGTTGGAGACTCAACTGCGACAGTAATCTTGTCCTCAACAGTGTCACGTATCATTGCTATCGCAGTTAGCAGTGAGATATTGATGCCTTGAGTTGCACCGTGTGTAATCAGTACATTTTCAGGCTCAACATTTTCCCGCCTGGCAATTATAATGCGCGGATCTTCAACTTGGCCGAGGTGTGTCTTGCCAATTTCCCCAATACTATCTCCCAACAATTCATTGAAGTTCCAATCATATTGCATCCCGCTAAACGATAAGTTGTGTTTTCTTGCTTCTTGTAGTCGAGGTATGTACCACTCAAGATAATCTATTGGGGCTACTGAGTTCTCAACACCGGAGCGACAAAATCTCGGCCAGAAGCGAGTCATAGTCTGTGGATTGGGAGTTATCAATTATTTTTTGCCATCTAATGATTTTGTTGTACCTATAGTTCTTTGAGTAGATTTATGCATTGTTTCCAGCAGTAATTCTATTATTCGTTCCTTGCTAACATTGTGACCCAATTTACTCAAACAGGTAGTTGTTGCCACATTTAGTCCGCATCCAGATAGATTCTCAACCCTGCCTTCTGGGGTATTGAGATTAATGGTAAAACCGTGCCTTGAAGTCCACCTTAAGAATGATAATCCGATACTACAGATTTTGTTATCACCTACCCAAACACCTTGCATTCGTCCGTCTCTAACAGCCGGAATTTGCAAATGTTCGAGCGAATTTATTACCCATTGCTCGATTATTTGAATTATAGCTGCGACAGAATTTTCTCCGGGTAAGTCCCATTTGAATATAGGATAACAGACTATTTGCCCCGGTCCGTGCCAAGTAAGACCTCCACCGCGGTCTACCGGATATGTGGGATAATCAGGTGGTGCCACTATTCCGTCATTTCTAGCGCGAGGACCCACTGTGACAATTTCCGGGTGTTCCAGTATCAGTAGAGTGTCATTTATTTCATCATTAATCCGTTTGTCTTGAAGTTGTTTCATCAAATTCAGTGCTAACTCATATTCCATCGTTCCGGCAAATTGTATGTCAACACAACGACTACCGGCCATAATACAGCCAACAGATGCACTATCATAGAGTTAATCAAAAATCAAGTTCGATTGAGTTGACCTCTGTTCTTCCAGCCTTGTATGCTTCAATTGCTGCACGAGCGATTGCTTTGGGGTCATTTACTACTTGCTTGTCAATCTTATCTCCATTGAATAAAGCATCCCCAACGAGCACTGAATCCATCAATGATAGATTCTTAGTGGCCGTATTTTCACTTTGCTTGACAAGTCTTTCCATGTCGGTAGATAAAGCCTGAATAGTCTCTAATTCTGCCGCTTTCTTTTCCAATTCAGACTCTAAGTTGGAGACTTTTAATCGAGTTTCATCAAGTTGCACCCTAAGCATTTCAGATTCGATTCTGGCCGCCCGCATTTCCTTGGCTAATTCTCTGAGCACATCTTGTGCAGAAGTAGGTTTAGTTGAATCTTTATTGATTGAGTCATGGGTTCGATTAGTGGCGAGTGGGCTAGTCAAATGCTCGTTTTCACCTGGATAGGTTGCCGACATATACTTGACGGAAATTTGTCCTGCTACGTTGAATCCGAGTGCCATCATACTCAGTAACATGGCTTGATTATTATGAGACGGAGTCATTTCCATATTCGAGTTGATGTTATGGAAATAGTCAAAGAAACTCATTAGAGTTATTATTGAAATTAGCGCTGAAAAGAAGAATATAACAAATATCCGTCGATTTTCTTTACCTGTCGAGGTCGATGCAAGTACTGGCTCTGGCATCTTAATCCTCCCCTCGATAACCCCTCGTGGGTCATTGGCTAGCTGGCGAACAATGGGTCGCAAGTTGGTTTCAATCATACGCAGATTTGTCAAATGTCGCTTCCGACGTTTGTTAGCTAATCTAAATCCCGATAGAATTACAAGGCTACCAAGAATGTAATATAACCAATACCACGGTCCATCAGGAGAGTGACCGTGATTAAGCTGTTCTCCAAAATCAAAGCCTAGTTGCACCTCAGAGTTCATTAGAAAGCCATCGATTTGTCTTGCTAAATCATTCGAGGTATATTCTTCAAACACACATCGATACTTACTTTTTTGTTTATGTTTTTCACACTGTTCAATTTCATAATCAGTAATGTTTTCAGAGTACTCCACAAGGATATTGGAAGCAGTTAGGATGATCGTGACGATTATACCCTTAGCAATAAGAATAGTAATCCTGCTAGGGGGTTTGTCTAATTTTTGTTGCGTATTATTTTTTTCCTGTTTATTTTTATTTTTCTTAGGGCGAAGTACGTAAATCAAGATTAGTAATGTAACAAAAATGGTAAATTTATCTAAGCCTGGAAAAATCATATTTCGTTCCATACAAATCAATAAACAATTTGTTTTTGCTCGTATATAAAACAAATGTTAGAACCTTCCAGAGGAGCCGAATCCGCCACTACCTCTTTCGGTCTTGCCTAATTGTTCTAACTCTTTTTCCACAAATGATACAGTTGGGACTTTGGAGAACAAGAGTTGGGCGACACGCTCACCTTGCTGAACTACAAATTCATCGCCTTGGCCAATCCAGGTTGCAAGCACCATCAGCTCGCCGCGGTAATCTGAATCTATCGTACCGATTCCATTTGGCATAATCATACCTTTCTTTCCCAATGAAGACCTACATCGAATCTGTCCTTCCCAACCCTCTGGGATTGCTATCGCTAACCCGGTTCTTATCATCGAACTTACATTTCTTCTAACAGTTGTTTCTTCTAAAGCGTACAAGTCCCAACCGGCTGCTTGTGGGGTGCCTTGGGTTGGAATTATTGCATCGGGGCTAAGTTTGGCAAATTCGACTGTTAAATCAGTTGTCACATGATTCCCAATTATTCTCGGTTATTGACAATTACTAAGTATAATTATACTTACTAAGTTCAGTGGAAACAAAGGAATAAAAGAGACGAGATTTCGGTGTGTAAAAGTGACCGATTATGAAAGGTATTTTTTGCAAAATTCGCCCTACTAAGCCAAATACTCCCTTGGAAAATTATTACGATGAAACCTATGTTTCCACAGGAAAGTTCGGAGGTAGTATTATACACCTCTTTGGCCGAGAGCAAAATCCAGCGCGATTCAAGATTACGGAGGTGAGTGTATGGTAATTGACCACAATATAAAGAAGACAGAAGAACAAGAATTAGACCTAACCCAAGAACACATAGAACCAATGCTTCAAGAAGCACCAGAGAGATTTGTTTTGTTCCCGATAGAACATTCAGATATTTGGGAGATGTACAAACTACATGCAGCATCATTTTGGACTGCTGAGGAAATAGATCTTGCCGAGGACGCAAAAGACTGGAAGAGCTTGAATGACAAAGAGCGCCACTTTTTGAAACATGTTTTGGCATTTTTCGCAGCAAGTGACGGAATAGTCAACGAAAATTTAGTCACCAATTTCGCTGATGAAGTACAGTGGGCGGAGGCTCGATGCTTCTATGGGTTCCAAATAATGATGGAGAACATACATGCGGAAACTTACTCCCTTCTCATCGACACTTACATTACTGATACCGATGAGAAAAATCATCTGTTTAACGCCCTAGAGACCGTACCTTCTGTTCGTAAAAAGGGTGCATGGGCATTGAAGTGGTTATCAAGAAAGAAGGGCTCATTCGCACAGAGATTGATTGCCTTTGCCGCTGTAGAAGGTATATTCTTCTCTGGTTCTTTCTGTGCAATTTTCTGGTTGAAGAAGCGAGGTTTAATGCCAGGTCTTACTTTCTCAAACGAACTAATTTCACGTGATGAAGGATTGCATTGTGACTTTGCTTGCTTGTTACATAGCAAGTTGATTAGAGGTGCGGGAGAAAATGTAATTCATCGTATTATCGCAGAGGCAGTAGAGATCGAGACTGAGTTCGTTACTAGCGCCTTGCCAGTAGAATTAATCGGCATGAATGCTGGTCTAATGAAGCAATATATCGAATTTGTAGCAGACCGCTTGCTGGTTTCTCTTGGCGCTGCCAAATTATACAACGTGTCAAACCCATTCCCATGGATGGAGATGATTTCAATGCAGGGTAAAACCAACTTCTTTGAGAAGCGTGTCGGAGAATATCAGAAGTCAGGTGTTAAGGACGGGGCATCCCTTGGAAGTGTACAACAACGCTTCTCAGTAGACGAAGACTTTTGAACCGTACGCGATGGAGTAAGGATATTGCGAAATTCAATAATGTGAGGTAGGGGGCTAAAAAATGACAATGCAAGTAGTAAATAGAAAAGGCGAGCGAGAGGATGTTAGATTTGATGCAATACACGAAAAATTGTCAAGTTTAACTGGTGGTCTCGATACCGACTGGGTAGATGCTGCTAACCTTACTAAATTGACTATCGAAGGCCTATATGATGGTGTCACTACTCGCGAGTTAGATCAACTTGCGGCAGAAACAGCAGCCTCCTTAGCTTCCCACCATCCGGATTACAGCAAACTTGCTGCGAGAATATGCGTTGATGATTTGCACCGCTCAACTAAAGCCTCATTCTCAGATGTAGTCACTGATTTGAGGGAATTCATTGACCCTGAATCAGGGGAGCACGCACCACTAATTTCACAGGAGATTTACGACATAATTATTGCCAATAAGGAGACATTAAATGATTACATAGATTATGGCAGGGACTTCAATTATGATTACTTCGGTTTCAAAACACTAGAGCGCTCATACCTTCTCAAATTGAACGGAGAAGTGGCTGAACGACCACAGCACATGCTTATGAGAGTGGCAGTAGGTATTCATCATGAAAACATTGAGAAGGCTCTTGAGACCTATGACTTGATGAGCCAAGGATATTTTACTCACGCAACTCCAACCTTATTTAATTCAGGAACACCTAAGCCACAGATGTCTTCATGTTTCCTGCTCACCATGCAGGATGATTCCTTAGTAGGAATCTATGATACTCTAAAGCAGTGTGCGCTAATTTCCAAATCCGCTGGCGGAATAGGTCTGTCAATCCATCACATTCGTTCAAAAGGCTCCTACATCAAGGGAACTAACGGCGAAAGCAATGGAATTGTTCCAATGCTCAGAGTCTTCAATGACACTGCAAGGTATGTTGACCAAGGCGGCGGCAAAAGAAAAGGCTCGATAGCAATTTATTTGGAACCATGGCACCCAGATATTATCCAATTCCTTGATTTAAGGAAAAACCACGGGAAAGAAGAACTACGGGCTAGAGATTTGTTCTACGCATTGTGGACTCCAGATCTATTCATGGAAAGGGTCGAAAACAATGCGGACTGGTCTTTCTTCTGTCCAAACGAATGCCCTGGCTTGCAAGATGCATATGGTGAGGATTTCAAGAAACTATACGAATCGTATGAAGCTCAAGGTCTTGCAAGAGAAACAGTGCCAGCAAGAACTGTATGGGACAAAGTTGTCGAAGCGCAAATTGAAACAGGAACGCCATACATGTTGTACAAAGATTCTGCGAACACTAAATCTAATCAAAAGAATTTGGGCACTATCAGGTCATCAAACCTTTGCACGGAAATTTTGGAATATACTGCCAAAGACGAAGTTGCAGTTTGCAATCTAGCATCTATAGCATTACCGAGATTTGTCGACTCCGATACCAAGCAATTTGATTTCCAAAAGTTGTATGATGTAACCTATCACGTTACGGGTAATCTTAATCGCGTTATCGACGTAAATTATTATCCGGTTGAAGAAGCGAGGAATTCAAACATGAGGCACCGGCCAATTGGTCTCGGTGTACAAGGTTTAGCAGATACATTCGCCATGATGGATATGTACTTCGAATCCGATGAGGCCAAAGCGCTGAACAAAGAAATTTTTGAAACAATTTACTTCGCATCTTGTACTGCTTCCAAAGATTCAGCAATTGCTGAAGGGCCGTACTCTACATTCAAGGGATCACCTGCGAGCGAGGGAATTCTCCAGTTCGATTTGTGGGGTATGAATGAGCACAGTGGCAGATGGGACTGGGATTCATTGAAGTCTGAAATTGTTGAGCATGGAATGAGGAATTCACTGTTATTAGCTCCTATGCCAACCGCAAGTACATCACAAATTTTAGGCAACAATGAGTGTTTTGAAGCGTTTACATCTAATCTATACGTTAGAAGAACTCTATCTGGAGAGTTTGTCGTCACAAATAAACATCTAATTAATGATTTAATCAAACTCGGATTATGGAGTCTAGAGATGAAAGATGAAATTTTACGCCATAAGGGCTCTATACAAGCCATAACAGGAATTCCAGATCACATCAAGCAACTTTACAAAACCACTTGGGAAATAAAACAGAAGAATGTCATTGACATGGCTGCTGATAGAGGTGCATACATCGACCAAAGTCAATCAATGAATATACACATGATCGATGCTAATGCGGCAAAAGTCACATCAATGCACTTTTATGGTTGGAAGAAGGGACTCAAAACCGGAATGTATTATTTGAGAACTAAAGCCGCTGCAGATGCTATTCAATTTACTGTTGAACAGAAAAAAGCCCAAGATCAAACAGTATCTGGACTCGCTGACAGAGCTGAAATCAGCAGCATGGACGCAATTGCTTGCAGTCTAGACAGTCCAGATGACTGTCTAAGTTGTGGATCTTAATCACACATCATACTGTTTGTTACACTGGGGGCAAGAAATTCTGCCACTGTAATCGTTAGGAACCAGTAGTTTACTCTCGCAAAACTTACACTTTATCTCGACTTTGCCTGGGTTTTCCTTATTCATAAGTCTCTCAATTGCAGTTGGCCAACCCTCTTTCAATTCCTCGTCAGCAAATAACAGCGGTATCGCTGCAACACCTATTCCGAGTAGTGTGCACATCATTGAAAATGGAATAAGTGCTCCGCCATCAGCGAATGAAACAGAAAGAGGATTGAGTTCATCACCGGTGAACAAAATACTCAAGGTTCCCGAAATGACAAAGGCAACCATGGTGGAATAAATTCCATTTCGATATTCTTTAGTCATCAATATTCCACTAAAAATGAATAGTGATGCTATGAAAAATGCCACTGGTGCGAGAGCCCATCCTAAGCCACCATCGGCGATAGCAGCAAATGCTAGTGCCCAAAACATTCTGAATACCCCATAAATAATGACAATTGTCCCAACAGTTGAGACAGTACCATTGTTTCTACTCACGATGATTCCCGGTGAATTTCCACCCACTACAATTCCTTGAGATGTCATTCTACCATACATTACTTGTGGCGCTACCGGCATAACTCCTGGCATGTTTTGTACAGGTGTTGCCAAGGAAGTGGTTTGTGGTGCTAAACCCATTGATTCATCAAATTCCATTAGTCTAATAACTACTTCATCCTTTTTTCCAGAGACTTTGAGTCCCCTGTCTTTACAGAGTTTCTTCAATTCAAGTAGTGTCATTGAGTCATAAGACATGCCTTTACTACCGTGGAACTCCATTTATACTTATGGCCGACATACATACTTGATTACGCAATATGGATTGCGTGTCCCAAAGTAGCGAGAACTGCTTCATGAGTCATTTCGGTCATCGTTGGATGAGCATGTATCGTGCCAGCAATATCTTCTAGTAAAGCACCCATTTCAAGTGCGAGTGTCCATTCACCCACTAATTCACTGACGTGAGTGCCAACTGCTTGTATACCTAGTATTCGATGATCGTCTTCCCGGGCAGTGACTCTAACAAAACCTCCCGTTTTTTCCGCCTCTTGGGTTAATGAACGACCGTTAGCAGCTAGCGGGAATTTTCCAATGATTGTTGGATGACCTGCTGCCTTTGCCTCTTCTGGTGACAAGCCTACACTAACTATTTCTGGCTCGGTGAAAACAATCGCTGGAACAGCCACAGGGTCATATGCACGCTTTTTACCAGCAATTATCTCAGCCACCATCTCGCCTTGGAATGAGGCAACGTGGGCTAGCATTTCGCCAGAGTTACACACATCACCTATGGCATAAACGCCGCGCATGTTAGTTTCACATCTATCGTTTACCTTGACAAAACCTCGCTCATCAATAGCGACTCCTGTTGGTTTTAGCGCAGCACTGTTAGGTTTTCTTCCTACTGTGACCAATATCTTATCGGCGATTAATTCCTGTGGCTCTGTACCATCTTTGGCATTTTTATCGACGAAGAATAATTTTGTTTTACCGTTTTTCATCGCCTCCGCACCTTTGGCAAAAACTCCGGTATGGACCTTGATTTTATTCTTCTTGACAAATAACTCTAGTGGTCGGCGCAATTCTTTATCGAAAATGGGGAGTATCGAATCCATGGCTTCGACTATTGTAACTTCTGAGCCCAACATTCGATAGGTCACACCCAATTCTAGACCAATGTATCCGCCACCAACAACAACAATGTGTTCGGGTAATTTCTCGAGGCTCAATGCTTCTCTTGATGATATTACATTGTTATCAAATTTCATGAATGGTAATTCTATTGGTATTGAGCCATTTGCCAAAATAACATTTTCTCCCTCAATGATAGTTGCATCTTTGCCAGTACCAACCTTGACAGTCTTAGCATCTTGAAATTCTGCCCACCCATGTACTAATTCAACTCCAGCGTTCTTCATTAAGTGCTCTACACCCTTGTTTAATTTGTCAACAATATCATCTTTCCAACCGACCATTCCGGGCATGCTTAATTCAGCGGGACCAGGTATTGAGATTCCCATGTGGCCATCTTTGGCTGAATGTTTCGCTAAGTCGTGAAATCTGTGAGCTGCGTGTATGAGTGCCTTACTTGGAATACAGCCTCGAATCAAACAAGTTCCGCCGGCTTTCTCACCTTCAACGATAATGGTTGATAGTCCCAACTGGCCAGCTCGAATCGCTGCTACATAACCACCTGGTCCTGCTCCAATAACCAACACTTGGCATTTTTTTGTCTTCATATTGTTCCCTCACATGAAAATTGTTGCTGGGTTTTCGAGTAGAGTTCTTACTTTCTGTACCAGTGTTGCTCCATCATGCCCATCGACAACTCGGTGATCCCATGATGAAGAAAGATTCATCATTCTTCGAACCACAATCTGTCCGTTTCTCACCACGGCTCTTTCCTTAGCGTTGTGAACTCCTAAAATTCCTACTTCTGGTTTGTTGATAATCGGAGTTGCTCCAAGTCCTCCCAAGCGTCCTAAACTCGTTATTGTGAATGTTGAGCCGCTCAATTCTTCAGCAGAGGCTTTACCTTCTCTTGTTGCAGAGGTAACCCTAACCATCTCGGCGGCTGATTGCCAAATGTCCATTGCTTCGACATGCTTTACCACCGGAACGTAAAGTCCTCTATCCGTTTGAGTCGCGATTCCCAAATGGATTGCTTGGTGTCTTGTAACAACATTTGCTTCATCGTCAAACAGTGCATTACATTCTGGACTCTCTCTTAGCGCTTTTACCAATGCCTGCATAATGAATGGTAGATAGGTCAACTTTGGAGCCCCTTCTGGGCGTGTAGAATTCAGATGTTGACGCAGTTCTTCAAGGGCAGTGATGTCGACCTCTTCAAAGTATGAAAAGTGAGCAATACTGCTGTATGAGGCCATCATACTGTCAGCAATTTTTCTTCTTAACCCGATTACCTTGATTTCTTCGGTTCCAGTTAATTTTGTTTTTGCTGAAGCACCGATTGGTGCAAATGTTGACGCTCCAGCTGCGCCACCAGCTATATGACGGTCTAAGTCAGCATGACTAATTCTACCACCAGGGCCCGAACCGGCGACAATCTGCAAGTCGACATTCGCTTCACGAGCCCGTTGACGGACTGCTGGACTGGCTAATGCTTTGGTGCCTGCTGCTCTAGCCACTGGTGTTGTGGGTGCTGATTCAGGGGCTTTCTCTACGATAGTCTCTGTCTTTACTTCCTCTTTCGCAGGTTTTTCTTCAACAATTTCTTTGACCTCAGGCTCAGGTTCATCTGCGCTGCTGGAAGCGTTGCCTGCTCCATCTACTGTAAATTCAATACAAACTTCACCAACCGGTAATATATCGCCTGGCTCACCAATAATTTTTGAGACTTTACCATCTACAGGAGATGGTATTTCCACAGTTGCTTTATCGGTCATGACTGATAGAATAGGGTCATCTTCTTTGACAGTGTCTCCAACTGAAACCATCCATTCGACAACTTCACCTTCGACAACTCCTTCTCCAATATCTGGCAATTTAAACGCATATATCCCCATGTTCATTCCTCTTGTGTTTTCTTTATTGCATCTGCAATTCTCTGTGGGCTCGGTAAATAGTCCCACTCAGTTGTGTGAGGGAACGGTGTATCCCAGCCGGTGACTCTTATAATCGGCGCTTCCAAATGATAGAAGCATCTTTCCTGTATTGAAGCACTCATTTCTGCTCCAAAACCACTTGTTTTCGGGGCCTCATGAACAATTACGCATCTTCCAGTTTTCTTTATTGAGTTGACTACTGTGTCCCTGTCCCAAGGGACTAGTGTTTGTAAATCGATTAAATCACAACTTAATCCAGAATCCTTTATCGCTTGCTCAGCAACGTGTACCATTGCGCCCCAAGAGATTACCGTACAGTCTTTACCTTCCATTACAACCCTTGCTTCTTCCAGAGGTATCGAGAAATATTCTTCCGGAACTTCACCGTCTGGATGGCTATTCCATGTTGGAACTTTGTGCGGGTCGCCATAGAATGGTCCTCGATAACATCGTTTCGGCTCAAAGAAGATTACGGGGTCATTGCACTCTATGGCAGAGGTTAGCAATCCCTTAGCATTGTACGGTGTTGAGCAGTATACTACCTTCAATCCAGGAGTATGAGTAAATTGCGCTTCTGGTGATTGTGAATGATGGTGTCCACCTTTTATTCCGCCGCCAGCAGGAGTTCTAAAGGTAATTGGAGTTGAGAATTCCCCACCAGAACGATGTCTAATTTTGGCTATTTCATTGACGATTTGGTCATATGCAGGGAATATGTAGTCGGCAAACTGTATCTCAGCAACTGGTCTAAGCCCATTTAGTCCCATTCCCATTGCTATGGCCGCAATTCCACCTTCAGCAAGTGGAGAATCAAATACCCGGTGTGCACCGAACTTCTCTTGAAGTCCAGCCGTAACTCGGAAGACTCCTCCAAAGTAGCCAACATCCTCACCAAAAATCACTACATTTTCATCTCGATCTAATTGGTGCTCCAAAGCTGAGTTTAACGCTGCTATCATATTCATTTTTGCCATGATATCACCTACTTACCTAACTCCTCTCTTTGTTCTTGTACGTGCCATGGGACTTCCTCATACACTTCCGTAAAGATTGTTGATGCAGGTGGATATGGACCGCTTGCTAAGTCACCAAATTCGCATGCTGCTTTGTAGGCAGCCATCACTTCATCATCGATTTTCTTCTCCAACTTGGCATGATTTTTCTCATCCCAATTTCCAGATTTAATTAGGTACTCTTTCAATCTCAAAACGGGGTCGCCACCGGGCCAGCACATAAATTCATCATCGGGTCGGTATGCTGATGGGTCATCGGAAGATGAGTGAGCACCTGCTCGGTAGGTGTATACTTCGATATGAGTTGGTCCAAGTCCGGCACTTGCTCTGTCACGCGCCCATCTTGTCACACTGTACAACGCGAGGAAATCATTGCCGTCGACTCTAATCGATGGTATGTCGTAAGCCAATCCTCGCTCAGCAAAAGTTCTACCACCGGTGGCTAAGTTCTGATGTGTCGAGATTGCCCATTGATTATTTACCACATTAAGGATAACTGGTGGCTTGAAAGTTGAGGCAAAATTTAGCGCATAGTGATAATCTCCTTGCGCAGATGTACCATCGCCGAGCCAGGTGATGCAGGCTTCGTCTAGACCTTTGTAGGCACTGGCCATTGCTACTCCAACTGCTTGAGAAAACTGTGTGCCCACGGGTGAGGAAATCGAAATAAATCGACCCTCTTTCCATGTGTAGTGAACTGGCATTTGACGCCCTTTGACATTGTCTTCAGTGTTTCCGATGCAGTGACAAATCATGCTTACCATGTCCCGACCACGAACAAACTGAGCGCCTGGCTGTCGGTAGGATGGGAATATCCAGTCATTGTCTTCCAAAGCCATGGTTTGAGCGATTGCAACAGCCTCTTCACCGAATGAACGCATGTAGAAAGATAATTTTCCGGTCCTCTGCATCTTCATCATTCTGTCATCAAAGATTCTTAACCTCATCATGTACTCTAATCCTTGAATAAGTTGCTCTGCAGAAATGTCTGGAATCCACTCCCCTTTTGCTTCGTGTTCATCATTCAAAACTCGAACAAGTCCAGATGCATGAGCAATGGTGTCTTCAGCGCTGCATGTTTTGGGGTCCGGTCGATTCAAATCCTCTGGTTGCTCGGCAAACTTGCCACCAAAGTCAGCTTTGTCGCCAGGCCTAAACGGTGCAGTTCCAATGGTGTATGGGGTTGTAACTGTGGTTTTTCGACTGGTCAAGAGATCACCCCATTAGAAGTACTACTATTGATAATTTGATGTTCGGGGACTCTCTCTTTCACCATTACATAAGCACCCGGTAGGATTTCTTCGTTATTTGGGTCATAGGTTTTTCTGTATAATAGACCGGCTTTGTATGAAGACCTTACCAGCGGCCCGCAAGCAACACCTGAAAATCCGAGTTGTATGGCTTCCTGAGCCCAAATGTCATACATGTCTGGTTCTGGATAACGGTCGATTTTCAAATGTTTCGCAGATGGTGCGAGATATTGGCCAATGGTAACCAAGTCAACGCCCGCACTACGAATTAATTTCAGTGCTTCACTAATCTGCTCATCAGTCTCACCCACTCCAACCATAAGCGAAGTTTTGGTAATGATGTCGGGCCTGACCAATTTTGCGTGTTTGAGAATTTTTATTGATTGTTCAAATGAGGCTCGATGATCTCTAACTTTACGGTCGAGTGAGGGTACACATTCAACATTGTGAGCAAACACTCGCAGTGGGCTATCCTCGAGTAATAATTCGAGGGCGGATAAATCTCCTGCCAGATCAGAGCAAAGCAGTTCCAAAGTTAATTCTGGAGAACGTCTGTGCACTTCATCGATACATGCCTTGTAGTGAGCTGCACCGCTGTCGGGTAAGTCATCGCGGTTGACCACAGTAATTACGACGTGTTTTAGGTTCATTGACTCTACAGCGTCTGCAAGGTGCATTGGTTCTTCAATGTCTAACGGCGGTGGTCGACGGATAGTTCCGACTGCACAGAACTTACATGCTCTAGTACATTCTTGGCCAGCAATCATAAATGTGGCATCGCCGCTAGACCAGCAATCGTGAATGTTGGGGCATTTTGCTTCTTCACAAACCGTGTGTAATTTATTGTCTTTGACTGATGCTTTAGTATCATTGTACAGGCGTTGTTGCTCACCGCTTGGTAGACGAGTTCTAAACCAACTCGGCAGTCTGCGTTTTGGTTTGTCAGTGGGTTTATTGTCAGCCATTGGAAGATGTCTAATGGTCATTTAATACCCCCGCACATGAATCCAGCGAATACTAGTCTAAAAGGTGTAGTAATGTATTGTAAAATCTTAATTTGATTTAATACGACATTTATTGACTGAGAAAGTAGAGCGCTCGATATGGCAAAACCCGTGGTGTTCATTACTGGCGGAGGTCGCAGGATTGGTGCCGCAATATCTTCATTATTGATGGAATCAGGCTACTATGTCTTGATTCATGTCAGAAATTCGCTATCAGAAGCACAGTCGATCATCAACGAATATAGCGAGAAAAATGACGGGCAGATTAGTGGCGATATAATCCAAGCGGACTTATTAAACGACGATATTAACAACCTTATCGATACAGTTTCAAACCACCCAAAGGTGAAGGAATATGGTGGCCTCTT